>Ga0307516_10003015_pt1 | contig 21972 bp, 19 predicted proteins | sample 19_EM_MG_FD_203310 | JGI IMG/M metagenome (GOLD analysis project Ga0307516, IMG submission 203310) | Populus trichocarpa ectomycorrhiza microbial communities from riparian zone in the Pacific Northwest, United States - 19_EM | ecosystem: Host-associated > Plants > Roots > Unclassified | place... | reverse complement strand
TGGCGCGCGCAAACGCGCTGGCTGAAGCCCTGAACGCCCGTTTCGGCGGCCGTGTGACGGCCCACGCTGACCCCGCACAGGCCCTGGCCGGCGCCACCGGCCTGATCCACGCCACACCTACCGGCATGGACAAACTGCCGGGCATGCCGATAGCGGCGACCTTGCTTCGTCCCTCGCTCTGGGTCTCGGAGATCGTCTACTTTCCGATCAACACGGCGCTGGTGCAGGCGGCGCGGGCGATCGGCTGCCCCACCGTGGACGGCGGCGCCATGGCTGTGGGGCAGGCTGTGGGTGCGTTCGAGCTGTTCACTGGTCTCAAAGCCGATCCTGAACGCATGGACAGACATTTCCGGCGTCTGATTGCCGCGCAGGCGAACAGATGATCAGGTGATCAAGCGACGCCCAGCTCTTTCGGACAGAGCTGCTTTTATGCGACCGCCGGCAGGCGGTCCAGCAGCTTGTCCAGCGTGATGGGGTAGTCGCGCACGCGTATGCCGGTGGCATTGTGGATGGCATTGGCCACTGCCGCGCTCACGCCGCACATGCCCAGCTCGCCTACTCCCTTGGCTTTCATCGGGGAAGACGTCGGGTCGCTCTCTTCTAGAAAAATCACGTCCTGGTGCGGAATGTCGGCATGCACCGGAACTTCGTAAGCTGCCAGGTCGTGGTTGACGAAGAAACCGTGGCGTTTGTCCACGGCAAGATCCTCCATCAGTGCGGCGCCCACGCCCATGGTCATGGCGCCTATGACCTGGCTGCGCGCACTCTTTGGGTTCAAAATGCGCCCGGCCGCGCAGACCGCGAGCATGCGCCGCACGCGGATTTCCCCGGTGTAGGCGTCGACACCCACTTCCACGAAGTGCGCGCCGAAGGTGGACTGCTGGAATTTTTTGGCCAGGTCGCCAAACTCGATGCTGTCTTCTGCCACCAGACCCCTGGTGCCGGCGGCATCGGCCAAGGCCACGGTGCGTCCGCCTGCGCTGACCTGGCCGTCCGCGAAAGCCACATCGCCCGTCATGCCCAGCTTTTTCGCCACGGTTTCGCGCAACTTCATGCAGGCCGCATACACGCCTGAGGTCGAGCTGTTGGCGCCCCACTGTCCGCCGGAACCGGCAGACACGGGGAAGGCGGAATCGCCCAGCCGCACAAACACTTTTTGCAGCGGCACCCCCGTGACTTCGGCGGCGGTCTGTGCGATCACGGTGTAGCTGCCGGTGCCGATGTCGGTCATGTCGGTTTCGACCGTGACCAGGCCTGTGTTGTCCAGACGTACCCGCGCACCGGACTTCATGGTGAGGTTGTTGCGGAAGGCCGCGGCGACCCCCATGCCGACCAGCCAGCGCCCGTCGCGCACCTGCGCGGGCCGGGTATTGCGCCGGCTCCAGCCAAAGGTTTGTGCGCCTGTCTGCAGGCATTGCACCAGCTGGCGTTGGGAAAACCGGCGCTCCGGTTTTTCGGGGTCCACCTGGGTGTCGTTGCGCACGCGGAAGTCGATGGGGTCGATGCCGAGTTTTTCCGCCATTTCGTCCATGGCGATTTCCAGCGCCATCATGCCCGGCGCTTCGCCCGGCGCACGCATCGCGTTGCCTTCCGGCAAATCAAGCACGGCCAGCCGTGTCGCCGTCCACCGGTTCTCGCCGGCATACAGCAGGCGGGACTGGTTGACGGCGGTTTCCGGCCCCCCGCCCGGCAGGTCGCCGGACCAGCCCTCGTGGGCCATGGCGGTGATCCTGCCGTCGCGACCCGCGCCCAGGCGTATGCGCTGGATGGTCGCCGGGCGGTGCGTGGTGTTGTTCATCATCAGCGGCCGCTGCAGCGCCACCTTGACAGGCCGCCGAACGGCCCGGGCCCCCAGCGCGGCCAGCAGCGCATCCGCCCGCACGAACAGCTTGCCGCCGAAGCCGCCGCCGATGAAGGGCGAGACCAGCCGGACATTCGCTTTGGGAATCCCCAGCGTCTTGGCGACGTCGCCCACGCCCCAGGCGATCATCTGGTTCGATGTCCAGACCGTGAGCTTGTTTCCTTTCCAGGCCGCCGTCGAGGCGTGCGGCTCCATCATCGCGTGCGACTGGTCGGGGGTGGTGTAGGTGGCATCCAGCTGGACAGGCGCTGCGGCAAAGGCGCCGGCGAAATCGCCTTTTTTTGTTTCCGCGGGCCCGCCGAAATCCGATGGCTTGGCCAGCGGCGCGGTGTCCTTCTCTGCTGCCAGGTCAAACTTGCCGGGCGTGCGCTCGTAGGTGATGGTCACCAGCTGCGCGGCGGCGCGGGCTTGCTCGAAGGTGTTGGCCACCACCAGCGCCACGGCCTGGTGGTAGTGATCGATCTGCGGGCCCCCCAGCAGTTTGGCGGTATTCATGTCGCCCTTGCCGAGCTTGCCGGCGTTGCGGGCGGTCACGATGGCCAGCACGCCGGGCGCCGCGCGGGCGGCGCCCAGGTCCATGGACGCAATGCGCCCCTTGGCGATGCCCGCGCCTATCACGTAGCCGTAGGCCGCGTCCGGCGCCGTGTCGTGACGTTCGTAGGCGTAAGGCGCGGTGCCGGTGGTCTTGAGCGGGCCGTCGATCCGGTCGGTCGGCTTGCCGACTACCTTGAGCTGGTCGATCGGGTTGGTGGTGGCGGGTGTGTCGAATTTCATGATCAGCTCCTGGCCTGTGCCAACACGGCGGCCAGCGTGCGCTCGACCAGCGGCAATTTGAAGGCGTTGTGTTCCGTGGGCGTGGCGCCGGCCAGCAGGCGTGCGGTGACGGCTTTGGCGCCTTGCGGCATGGCGGCCTCGGCCGCTTCGACCCGCCAGGGCTTGTGGGCTACGCCGCCCAGGGCGACCCGTCCCGACCCGTCCCGTTGCACGATGGCGGCCACCGAGACCAGCGCGAAAGCGTAGGAAGCGCGGTCCCTCACCTTGCGGTAAACATGGGTGCCGCCCGCTGGCCGGGGCAAGGTCACGGCAGTGATCAATTCGCCGGGCTCCAGCACCGTCTCGATATGTGGCGTGTTGCCAGGCAGGCGGTGGAAATCGGCGATCGGGATCACGCGCGCGGCGCCGTCGGCGCGTACCGTCTCGACGCTGGCGTCAAGCAGCCGCATGGCGACGGCCATGTCGCTGGGATGGGTGGCAATACAGGCTGTGCTGCCGCCAATCACCGCGTGTTGCCGCGTCACCCCGCCGATGGCGCTGCAGCCGCTGCCCGGCTGGCGCTTGTTGCAGGGCTGGTCGGTGTCATAAAAATACGCGCAGCGTGTGCGTTGCAGCAGGTTGCCGGCCGTGGTCGCCTTGTTGCGCAGCTGGCCGGAAGCACCGGACAGCAGTGCGCGCGACAACACGGCGTAGTCGCGCCGGACGCGGTCGTCTGCGGCCAGGTCGGTGTTGCGCACCAGGGCGCCTATGCGCAGGCCGCCGTCCGCGCTGGGCTCGATGCTGGCGAGCTTCAGCGGATTCACATCCACCAGGTGGGTCGGGGCTTCGATCTGGAGCTTCATCAGGTCCAGCAGGTTGGTGCCGCCTGCGATGAAGCGCGCGCCGGGGTTGCGGGCGACGGCGGCGGCGGCCTCTGCCGGTGTTTGAACGCGTTGGTAGGTGAAGGGCTTCATGGCCGGCCTCCGGCCACTTCGGTGATCGCATCCGCGATGTTGGAGTAGGCCCCGCAGCGGCAGATGTTGCCGCTCATGCGCTCCCTCAACTCGTCGGGCGACAGCAGGGGCCTCGCCGTCAGGTCGGCGGTGACGTGGCTGGGAATGCCGCGGCTGATTTCATCCAGGACCGCGACGGCCGAGCAGATCTGTCCGGGGGTGCAGTAGCCGCACTGGTAGCCGTCATGCCTGACAAACGCGGCCTGCATCGGGTGCATGCGTTGGGGGGTGCCCAAACCCTCCACGGTCGTGATCCGGGAGCCTTCATGCATGACGGCAAGGGACAGGCAGGAATTGATGCGCCGTCCATCCGCAATCACCGTGCAGGCGCCACATTGCCCGTGGTCACAGCCCTTCTTGGTGCCCGTGAGGTGAAGCGTCTCCCGCAGCGCGTCCAGCAGGGTGGTGCGCGTGTCGAGTTCCAGTGCATGCGTCTGGCCGTTGACCTCCAGCGACACTCTGGCGACCGGAATCGATGCGCTGGAGGGCGCTTTCACAGCCGCCGCTTCACTGGTCGAGGGAACCGCGGCGACCGCTCCGGACGCCGCGCCGGCAATCAACAGGTTGCGCCGTGAGATGGTGAGGGGGTCGCTGGTTTCCATGGGGATGTCCTGTCGTCGTGGGTTGATCGTTTTTTCAAGCCGCACCGCTGTCCGCGGCAGCGCGAGGCCGGGCGAAGCTGAGCGTCCTTGCGCCCGACGGCGGGAAGGCGTGCAGCATCACAGCGGCAGTTTCAGGGGGAGGGCAGGGTGGCCGGTGTAGGCCAATGGCCTGACCGTTTACCGGTTATGTCCGAGTGCGCGGACGCAGGCCGCTGGCGGCCAAAGCAGGCCCGGAACCGCTGGCGTGCTGTCCGGGTGGGTCGCCGTGCGGCGGGGCGCACGCAGCGCTATAAAAAGAGGAGCTGACCAGCCGCTCTGGACGGGGGCGGAAGGCCTGTTTGATTTACGAAGTCAGCAGTGGCCGGGGATCCGGCCGCCATCTCGCTCAGTGATGATGCCCGTGTTCGCCATGCACATGGCGGTGGGCGATTTCTTCCGCGCTGGCCGGGCGCACGTCGGTCACGGTCAGGGCAAAACGCAGGGCCTTGCCCGCCAGCGGGTGGTTGCCGTCGAGGATGACGGTGTCGCCCTTGATTTTCATGACCGTGAAGGCGATGGACTTGCCGTCCTCGCCCCGGCCTTCCAGCTGGCCGCCGACCTTGACGCCGGGCGGAAACTGCTTTTTGGAGATGGTTTGCACCAGGCGCTCGTCGCGCACGCCAAAAGCGTCTTCCGGCTGGAGCTCCAGCGTGGTCTGGTAGCCGGCTTCCTGCCCGGCCAGGGCTTCCTCGATTTTGGGCAGGGTGTTGCCGTAACCGCCGTGCAGGTAAACCATGGGTTCCTTGCTTTCCTCGATCAGCTTGCCGGTGAGCTCGGCCACCTTGAAGCGCAGGGTGACGGCGGTGTCTTTGTCGATTTTCATGGGTGTGTTTAAAAAAGGGGAAGGGTGGACGTGATGCCGCATTTTCGCCCAAAGACGCGTCATGGCCAAAGACGGGATAGCCGCCTACGGCGCCCAGCCTTCCCAACCAGTATCCTGAGGCCATTTTTCATTTCACCGCAGCGCCCGACCCATGACTCTTTCCACGCGCCATCGCCTTCCCCTTTTTGCGCTGGCGTACGCCCTGGGCGCTCCGGCGCTGGCCCAGACCCTGGCGCCTGTCAGCGTCATCGCCACGCGTACCGAACTGCCGCCCTTCGATGTTCCGGCTTCGGTCGATGTGCTCGACGGCGAGCGGATTCGCGGCGACGGCCGGTCGCAACTCAATTTGTCGGAAAGCCTGGCGCTGGTGCCCGGCCTGCTGGCGCGGGACCGGCAAAACCAGGCGCAGGACATGCAACTCTCGGTGCGCGGCTTCGGCGCCCGCGCCACTTTCGGCGTGCGCGGCATCCGCCTGTATGTGGATGGCATCCCGGCGACCATGCCGGACGGGCAGGGCCAGCTGTCACACGTGGACCTGGCCTCGGTCGGGCGGCTGGAGGTGTTGCGAGGCCCGTTTTCGGTGCTGTACGGCAACTCCTCCGGTGGCGTCATGCAGCTGTTCACTGAAGAGGGGCAGGGCAGTCCGCTGCTGGGGGGCAGCGTGGCTACCGGCTCTTATGGTCTGCGGCGCGCCGACGCCAAGGCCAGTGGTTCGTCCGGTGGCCTGGCCTATGTGCTCAGCGCCGGCCGCCTGAGCACCCACGGCTTCCGGGAACACAGCGCAGCCGAACGCGAGGGCGCCAATGCGCGCCTGGACTTTGCGCTCGGCGATGACCGCAAGCTCATGCTGGTGGCCAACACCCTGGCCGTGCGCGCCGATGATCCGCTGGGCCTGAACCGCGCCCAGTTCGATGCCGCGCCGCGCAGCGCCGATGTATCGGCCACCACCTTCAACACCCGCAAGACGGTGCGCCAGAACCAGCTCGGTGCGGTGTATGAGCAGCGTGTCGATGCCGACCACCAGCTCAGGCTGATGGTTTACGGCGGCGAGCGCGCCACCACCCAGTACCAGGCGATTCCGGTCGCCGTACAGGCGAACCCGCAACACCCGGGCGGCGTGATCGGGCTGGAACGCAACTACGCCGGGCTGGACGCACGCTGGACCACGCGCACGTCGCTGGCGCAGCAGCCGCTGGAGATTGTTGGCGGGCTGGCTTATGACACCATGACCGAGCAGCGGCGCGGCTGGCAGAACTTCCAGGGCGCCACCCTGGGTGTACAGGGCGCGCTGCGGCGCGACGAGGACAACCGGGTCACCAGCCTGGACCCCTACCTGCAGGCCACCTGGAAGCCGGACCCGCGCTGGACCGTGAATGCCGGCGTGCGCCACAGCGTCGTGCGCTTCAACTCGGCTGACAACTACGTCGTGGGCACCAACGGCAATGACAGCGGCAGCGTCCGTTACAGCGCCACCTTGCCGGCGGCAGGCATCAGCTATGCGCCCACGGAGCAATGGCGCATCTATGCGGCGGCCGGACGCGGTTTTGAGACGCCCACCTTCAACGAGCTGGCTTACCGCGCAGCCGGCAGCGGCCTGAACTTCGGCTTGCGGCCTTCCCAAAGCGACAACCTGGAAGCCGGCGTCAAATGGCGCACGCCCGAGGGTGCTGCCACGCGCATCGAAAGCACGGCGGCGGTGTTCAACACCAGCACCACCGCCGAGATCGTCACGCAGAGCAACACCGGCGGGCGCAGCACCTTCCAGAACGCCGGCGCCACGCGCAGGCGCGGACTGGAGCTGGCGGCCAGCGTTTCACCGGCGCGGCATTGGTTGGCGCAGTTCTCTTACACCTTGCTGGATGCGCGCTACCGCGACGCCTTTGCCTGTGTCGGTGCGGCCACCTTGTGCCCGGCGCCGCAGGTCCCGGCCGGCAACCGCATCCCGGGCACTGCGCGAACCGCTGTTGCGATGGAACTCGGCTGGCGGCCGCCAACCGGCTGGCGCACGGGGGTGGATGCGCGTTACCTGGGCAAAGTGATGGTCAACGATTTCAACACCGATGCGGCCGCGTCGTTTGCTACGCTGGGTGCGCATGTCGGTTATGTGTTCGACCTGGCCCGCTGGAACATCGCGGCAACGGCGCGGGTGGACAACCTGGGTGACCGGAAGTACGCCGGATCCGTGATCGTCAACGAGGGTAATGGCCGCTACTTTGAACCTGCTGCGGGCCGCAACTATGTGCTGAGCCTGTCGGCCAGTTACCGCTTCTAGGACGGCGATGGTGCGCGCGTTTTGCCTTGGCTTTGCGTTTGTGGTTTTGGCGGCCTGCTCCCCGGCGCCACCGTCGTGGGACAGCCTGATCAGTGCGAAGATTGCAGAACACTACCCTGCCTACAAGGTGCTGTCACCGCAGGCCGGGAAGTTGCTGGTGCAGCGGCCCGGCCAGATGGACAAGGTGGTGGATGTCGCCGATATTGCGAAGTTCTGCCAGCGCGGCCCGGCAGACTGCAACTACGCAATGGACCAGATGTTGCTCGACCTGCGCGGGGCACAATAGCCACTTCGTTGCCGGCTGACTTTTCATGCACACCACCGCCCTTGTTCTTTTTTCCGGAGGCCAGGACTCCACCACCTGCCTGGCCCAGGCGCTGTCCAAATACGAACGTGTCGAGACGGTCGGCTTTGACTACGGCCAGCGGCACAGCGTGGAGCTGAAGGCGCGTCTGGTGGTGCTGCACGAAATCAGGGCGCAGTTTCCGCAGTGGGCCCACAAGCTCGGCGACGACCATGTGCTGGACCTGGCGGTGCTGGGCCAGGTCAGCGAAACGTCGCTGACGCGGGACATGGTGTTCAAAATGGAAAGTTCAGGACTGCCCAACACCTTTGTGCCGGGCCGCAACCTCCTGTTCCTGACGCTGGCCGCTGCGCTGGCTTACCGGCGCGGCCTGCAGGTGCTGGTGACCGGCGTCTGTGAAACCGACTTTTCGGGCTACCCGGATTGCCGCGACGACACCATGAAGGCCATGCAGCTGGCGCTGTCGCTGGGCATGGACAAACGCTTCCTGATCGAGACGCCGCTGATGTGGATAGACAAGGCGGGCACCTGGGCGATGGCCGAAGCGCTGGGCGGCCAGGCGCTGGTGGACTTGATCATCGAACACACCCACACCTGCTACCTGGGCGACCGGGAACACCGCCAGGCCTGGGGCTATGGCTGCGGCAGCTGCCCGGCCTGCGAGTTGCGGGCGCGCGGTTATGCGGCCTACAGCGCAAACACGGCCTAGTTGCTGCTCTCCCTGAGGGTGAATGCCGCGGGCGCCCCGTCAGCTTGTCGATCCAGGTTCCAGCGCTTGTTGTGAAAGGGCGCGATCGATGCCCGGTGCGCAATGGAAACAATCGCGCCGTTTTCTTTCTCCACCTGGTCGACCAGCCGCTGGTAAAGGATTTTTTCGGCTTCCTCGTCGAGCGCGCTGGTGGCTTCATCGGCAAACAGCCAGGCCGGCTTTTTCAGCAACACGCGCGCAATCGCCAGGCGTTGCTGTTCGCCGCCCGAGAGCTTCTGGCCCCATGCGTCCTGTTCATCGAGCCGCTCCCGCAGCTGCGGCAGCAGCGCGTCGTCGAGCGCCTGGCGCAGTTCCTCGTCGCTGTAGCTGTCGGCCGGTTTTGGGTAGGCCAGCGCGTCGCGCAGCCGCCCGTCGGGAAAATAGGGGCGCTGCGGGATGAACATCGCGTCGGCCGGCATGGCGGTGCGGCCGCGGCTGAACGGCCAGATGCCCGCAAAGGCCCGGAACAGCGTGGACTTGCCGCTGCCCGACGGTCCCTTGACCAGGATGTGGTCGCCGGCCTTGGCCTGCAGCGACACGCCGTCCAGCAATACCTTGCCGGTGGGCAGCGCCAGCGTCAGGTCCTGGACGTCCAGCGCGGCGGGCTGATCGCCGTCTGCTATGAAATCAGTAGCCGTCTGCCCTTGCTGCGCAAGGGCCAGGGCCTGAAAACTCTCTTCAAATCCGGTGAGCCGGTCGGTGGTGGCCCGCCAGGCGGCCAAACTTGAATAGCTGTTGACAAACCAGCTCAGGGAATCCTGCACCTGGCCGAAGGCCGAGGAAATCTGCATCAGCTGGCCGAGCTGGATGGCGCCGCTGAAAAAGCGCGGTGCTGCGACGATGAAGGGAAAAACAATCGCCGCCTGGCCGAAGAAGTTGGTGAACCAGCTCAGGTTCTTCTGCTGTCGGGTCAGGGCCAGGTAGTTTTGGAGAATGGCCGAAAAACGCGTGTCCAGCTGCACCCGCTCCACCGCTTCGCCCCTGTCCAGCGCAATCGATTCGCTGTATTCACGCACACGCACCATGTGATGGCGGAAGTCGGCTTCATAACGCTGCTGCAAATAGTTGAGCCGGATCTGCGGACGCCCGATGAAGTGGGTGATGATGCTGCCGACCACGCAATACAGCACCGCCATCCACACCATGAAGCCGGGGATGTGGAAGCTTGTCCCGCCCAGCGTGAAGTCGAAAGGGCCGGACAGCGCCCACAGGATGCCGACAAAGCTGAACAGGGTGACCAGCGCATTGAGCAGGCCCATGCTCAGCGACACGGTGTAGGCCGGGAACAGGTTCAGGTCTTCCTGGATACGCTGGTCCGGGTTGTCCGGGGTGGACTGCTCGGGCCCGCTGCGGGTGTAGCGCGCCAGCTCCAGCTTGTAGAACGCCTGGTTGGACAGCCAGCGTTGCAGGTAGTGCGCTGTCATCCACGCGCGCCAGCGGATCTCCAGCAATTGTGTGAGGTAGAAACGGTAGACCGCGATGATGATGAAGGCGAAGGCCAGGTAGGTGAAGCGTCCGAGCTGCTGCCAGAACACCGGCTGGTTCTTTTCCTGGAGGGCGTCGTAAAACACCCGGTTCCAGTCGTTGATCTGCACCAGCATGTAGACAGCCGCCAGATTGAGCAGCACGATGGCCAGCAGCAGGCCGCGTGCGCGCCATTTGTCCTCGGACTGGAAGTAGGGCCGGGTCAGCGCCCAGGCCTTGCGGCAGAAGTCCTTGAAGCTGTCGCTGGAGTACGCGTCGTTTGTGGGCATGGCACCGTTCCTTTTTTTCGCTTGGTATCGCTTGTTATTGCGTGTTGTCATCTCGTGCGAAGGCCAGTGTATGCCGCCCTGTCGCCTGCGTGAATGGCAGAACGCCGGGACGTGGCTACGATGGCCGCATGAACACCTCTACCTCTACCAGTTCCCCTGAAGGCAGTATCGACTGCACTGTGCAAGGTCCGTTGTTGCTGATCGCCATCAACCGGCCGGCCAAGCGCAACGGCTTCACGCCGAAAATGTTTCGCGAGCTGGGCGAGGCCTACACCCGGCTCGACGATGACCCGGCGCTGCGCGTGGGTGTGCTGCACGCGCTGGGGGATCATTTCACCGCGGGGCTGGACCTGCCGACGATCGCGCCGTTGATGCAGCGCGGCGAAAAGGCCGTGCCGCTGGGCCTGGTGGACCCGCTGAATCTGGGCATGGAGGCTTACCGCCGCCGCAGAAAACCCATGGTGGTGGCGGTGCAGGGCATCACCTACACGCTGGGCATCGAGCTGATGCTGGCCGCCGACATCGTGGTGGCGGCCGACAACTGCCGCTTTTCACAACTGGAGGTCAAGCGCGGCATCATGGCCACCGGCGGCGCGACCCTGCGCATGGCCGAGCGCGCCGGCCTGGGCAACGCCCTGCTGCATTTGCTGACCGGCGACGAGTTCGGTAGTGACGAGGCCCTGCGGCTCAATTTCGTGCAGAAGGTGGTGCCGGTCGCGCAGGTGCTGGAGGAAGCCCTGCGCATCGCCCGGGCCATTGCCGAACAGGCGCCGCTGGCCGTGGTCGCCACGCGGCTCAACGCGCTCAAGGCGGTGGAGCAGGGCCCGCTGGCCGCCATGCAGGACTTCATCACGGTGCAGCAGGGGCTGTCGCGCAGTGAAGACGCGGCCGAGGGCGTGCGGTCCTTTGTGGAAAAGCGGCCGGCGAAATTCCAGGGCCGCTGAAGCCGCTGCCGGCCTCAGGACAGCTGGTTGGACACGCCGCTGACCACATGGCCCGAAGGCACGTGTTGCGACGCCGAATCGACATGGCCGGTCTGGTCGTCGAAGAAAAAGTCGGGCTCGAACTCGCGCAAAAACTCGCCCTTGGGCAGGCCGCCCAGGAACATGGCTTCATCGACCTCGATGTTCCAGTTCATCAGCGTGCGGATCGCGCGTTCATGCGCCGGCGCGCTGCGTGCGGTGACCAGCGCCGTGCGTATGCGCATGCGCGAGGTGCCGACACTCTGCAGCCGGTGCAGGGCCTCGAGCAGCGGCTTGAACGGGCCGGCCAGCAGCGGCTGAGCCGCCTTGTCGCGCTCATGCGCCTGGAAGGCCGACAGGCCCTGCGCCTGGAACACACGCTCGGCCTCGTCTGAAAAAATCACTGCGTCGCCGTCGAAGGCGATGCGCACTTCGTTCGGGTGCTTGTCGCTGGCATGCGCCGACTGCGGGTAGACCTGCGCGGCCGGCACCCCGGCGGCCAGCGCGTCGCGCACGTCGCTCAGGTGGGCCGAGAGAAACAGGTTGGCGTGCAGGGGCTTGAGGTAGCGCCAGGGCGCCTCGCCTCGGTTGAAGGTGCCGCGCTGGATGTTCAGGCCGTAATGCTGAGCCGAGCGGAACACCCGCATGCCCGAGACCGGGTCGTTGCGCGAGAGGATCACGACCTCGACGCGCTGCGCCAGTTTGGCGGACGGGGAGGCGACGTCCAGGGCGTCGGGGGCTTCGTTGAAAGCCAGCAGTTTCTTGACCAGGGAAAAAGCCACGCCGGGCTTGGCGGGTACGTCGAGCCGGTCCAGCTGCAACTGCATGTAGGCCGCGTCTTTTTTTGCCCCGGGTTCGGGGGGCTGCACCATGCCGTCTTCGAACACGCGGTTTTCTTCTTCAAAGTCGAACAGGGCGCGGGACGAAATCGCCACCACCAGTTGTCCGTCGAGAGTTGCTGCCATGGGCCTACCTGTTTGCTTGAGCTGTCGGGTTGTCCAACGATAGCGCAAGTGTGCGCCATTGGCCGCAGGCTGTCGCCTCCAGCGGCCACTGGTCGGCGCGTTCGACCTCGCGGATGCCCTGGGCCAGCAGTTGCGCGGCGCGGATGACGCCAGCATGGGTGATCCAGACGGCATCGGCATCATGGCCCAACTCGTCGAAAGCCTGGGCGACGCGGGCCATTACCGCGCGCACGGTCTCGCCGTGGCCGCCGACAGCGTGCCGGGCAAAGTTGGCGGTCCAGGCATCAAACTCGCTTTGGGCAATCATGTCCCAGCGTCGGCCCTCCCAGCTGCCAAAGTTCATTTCCTGCAGGCGCGCGTCGGTCTTGAAGGTCAAATCAGGCCGCAGCCCTTGCAGCGCCTGGGCCAGCTGCTCACATCTTTGTAGCGGGGAGGTGCTGACGGCGGCCTGCGGCGGCAAGGCGGCTGCCAGGGCGACCGCGACCTGGCGCGTGGCCGCCGGGTCGGCCGGCAGGTCCAGCGCGCCATAACAGCTGCCAGCCGCTGCCAGCACCTGCGCATGGCGCACCAGCCAGAGTGTCATGCCGGTTCCGGCATGAGGCCGCTTAAGGCCGCAATTTTCCGCAGGGCCGCCCCGAGGAAAATTAGTCCCCGCGGGGCTGGAGCCTGCGGCTCCAAGCCTGCTTGAGCAGGTTTGGACAGGCGACAGAGGCGAAGCGTCTCGCGAGCCGCGGCCTGCAAGGCCTCGAGAGCTACACGCAGTGAGCCGAACGTGGGGACCATATTCACAGGCCCACCGCCAGCCCGAGGTAAAAGGCGATCTCGCAGACCTGTTGTGTCGCGCCCAGGCAGTCGCCGGTGAAGCCCTGCAGGCGGCGCGTGAACAGCCGCCCAAGCCACAGCAAGGCGATCAGGGAAAAACTGCAGGCTGCTATCAATGCAATAGCATCCAGTACATAACTGGCAAGGGCCAGAGCCATAAAACACCATAAAAATGCGACACCCAGGCTGCCCGGGGTGATCTGGTCGGCCAGCGGTTTGGATTTCGAGCTCGCGGTGTCGCCCACATGCGGCAGCACACGGATCAGCAGCAGGGGCAGGCCGCGGGAGACCACGTGGGCGCTGAACAGCGCGGCCGGCGCCAGCCAGCCTTCCAGCGCCGCGCCGCTGGCCTGGTCGCTCATCGGCAGCTCGTTGTCCAGCGAGCCCAGCAGTGCGATCAGCGCCAGCTTGCAGGCCAGCGCCAGCACCAGCGCCAGCGCGCCGAAAGCGCCAATACGCGAGTCTTTCATGATCTCAAGCGCGCGCGGCGCGTCGCTGCTGCCGCCCAGCCCGTCGCTGACGTCAGCCAGGCCGTCTTCATGGAATGCACCGGTCAGCAACACGGTCGCCACGGTGGACAGCGCCGCGGCGACCAGCGGCGTGAAGGTGGTCGGCGGCAGCAGGGCCGCCAGCAGCGCATACACGGCGGCGGCGACCGCCCCGACCAGCCAGCCGATCCCGGGGAAGTGCGCGGCGCTGGCGCGCAACATGGCCGGGCTGTAGCCCACCCAGCTGGCCAGCGCGCCGGTCACCGGGATGCGGGTGAAGAACTGCACGGCGAGAAGGTAGTGGCGGATGAACTGCATGGCTAATTTTTCCCGCTGACCCCGGCCGAATCAAAACTGGCCATTTCCGCCATGAAACGCGCCGCCGACTGCAGCAACGGCCAGGCCAGCAACGCGCCCGTGCCTTCGCCCAGCCGCATGCCCAGGTCCAGCAGCGCGGTGGCCTGCAGGTGGGCCAGCAACAGGTGGTGCCCGCGTTCGGCCGAGCGGTGGCAGAACACCATGTAGTCCCGGGCCGCGGGCGCCAGCCGGCAGGCCACCAGCGCAGCGGCGCCGGCGATAAAACCATCGACCAGGATCACGCGGCGTTCGCTGGCGGCCTGCAGCATGGCGCCGCCCATCATCGCGATCTCGAAGCCGCCCAGCGCAGCCAGCACAGCCAGGGGCTCGCGCACGTCGGCATGGCGGGCCAGGGCGCGGGCCAGGGCGGCCTGCTTGTGCGCCAGCTGGGCATCGTCGAGGCCGGTGCCGCGCCCCACCACGTCGGCCAGTGGCAGCCCGGCCAGCCGGGCCAGCAGGAGTGCGGCTGCCGAGGTGTTGGCAATGCCCATCTCGCCAAAAGCGACCACATTGCCGGGCAGGTCCCGGACCACCGCCATGCCGGCGTGCAGGGCCTGCACCGCCAGCGCCGCCGACATGGCGGGGCCTTCGCAGGCGTTGTGAGTGCCGTGCGCGACTTTGCGCTGCAGCAGCTGCGGGTGCTCGGCCAACGCGGCGGCCACACCGGCGTCCACCACCTGCAGCGCAAAACCGTGCTGCCGCGCAAACACATTGACGGCCGCGCCGCCTGCCAGCATGTTGCCGATCATCTGCACCGTCACGGCCTGCGGAAAGGCCGACACGCCTTCGCTGGCAATGCCGTGGTCGGCCGCAAACACCACCATCTGCGGAGCATCGAAGCTGATGGTTTCGCTGCGCTGGATCAGGCCCAGCTGCAGCGCAAGTGTCTCCAGCTGGCCCAGGGCGCCTTGTGGCTTGGTCTTGTGGTCGATGCGGTGTTGCAGCCGGGACGCCAGGGCGGCATCCGCCGTGGGGTCAATCGCGGGCAGGAGAAGGGAGGTGTTGTCGCTCATCGGTGATCTGTTGGAGGCAGGCAGGGCAAAAACAGGAGGCACCGGTGGCGCCGCCCGCGGTGGAAGGCGGGCCGGCGGGCACCGGCATGATGTGGGGCAGCTTGACGCACCAGCATTCGGCGTCGCCGCCCACCATGCCGCAGCGAAAGGCAGCGCCGCAGCGGGGGCACGACGAATTGGGTTGCGCCGCGGCGCCTGCTGCAGTCATGGAGCAACCTTGTCAGGCTTGCAGAAACAGCCGGTACACCGGGTTGTCGGTTTCTTCCACATGCGGGTAGCCCAGGGTGTCGAGAAAGGCCTGGAAGGCCTTGTTGTCGGCCTTGGGAACCTGCAGCCCGACCAGGATGCGCCCGTAGTCGGCGCCCTGGTTGCGGTAGTGAAACAGGCTGATGTTCCAGCCCGGCTTCATGGTGGACAGGAACTTCATCAGCGCGCCGGGCCGTTCAGGGAACACAAAACGCAGCAGGCGCTCGTTGCGGGACAGCGCCGTGTGCCCGCCGACCATGTGGCGGATATGCTCCTTGGCCAGGTCGTCATGGGTCAGGTCCAGCGACTTGAAGCCGTGTTTGCTGAAGTTGCTGGCGATCCGGGTGCTCTCGCCCTTGCCGTGGGTGGTCAGGCCGACAAACACATGGGCCTGGCTGGCGTCGCTGATGCGGTAGTTGAATTCGGTGACGCTGCGCGGGCCGCCCGGCAGTTCGCCGATCAACTCGCAAAAGCGGCGAAAGCTGCCGCGTTCCTCGGGGATGGTCACCGCGAACAGCGCCTCGCGCTCCTCGCCGACCTCGGCCCGCTCGGCGACAAAACGCAGGCGGTCGAAGTTCATGTTGGCGCCGCACAGGATGGCCGCGTAGGTTTCGCCCTTCGTCTTGTGCGTGGCCACGTATTGCTTGATGGCCGCCACGCTCATCGCGCCCGAGGGTTCGACAATGCTGCGGGTGTCGATGAACACATCCTTGATGGCGGCGCAGACGGCATCGGTGTCCACCGTGATGAACTCGTCGACCAGCTCGCGGCTGATGCGGAAGGTTTCCTCGCCGACCAGCTTGACGGCGGTGCCGTCGGCAAACAGTCCCACATCGGGCAGGGTCACGCGTTTGCCCGCACCCACGGACAACGCCATCGCGTTGGAATCGCTCATCTGCACGCCAATGACCCTGACCTCGGGACGCACCGCCTTGATGTAGTTGGCCACGCCCGAGATCAGGCCGCCGCCGCCGATGGCGACAAACACCGCGTCGAGCGAGCCCTTGCCGATGGTCTGGATCTGCCGCAGGATTTCCATGGCGATGGTGCCCTGGCCGGCGATGACGTCGGGGTCGTCGAAGGGGTGCACAAAGGTCAGCCCGTTTTTTTTCTCCAGCTTGACCGCATGCAGGTAGGCGTCGGAATAACTGTCGCCATGCAGGATCACTTCGCCGCCCAGCCCCTTTACCGCGTCGACCTTCACCTGGGGGGTCGTCACAGGCATGACAATCACCGCGCGTGTTCCCAGCTTGTGCGCGCCCAGCGCCACGCCTTGCGCGTGGTTGCCGGCCGAGGCGCAGATGACGCCTTTTTTAAGCTGTGCAGCCGTCAGGTGCGCCATCTTGTTGTAAGCGCCGCGCAGCTTGAAGCTGAACACCGCCTGCTGGTCTTCGCGCTTGAGCAGCACCGTGTTGTGCACCCGGCGGCTCAGGTTTTTCGCGGGCTCAAGCGCGGATTCCACCGCCACGTCGTACACGCGGGCGGTCAGGATTTTTTTCAGGTAGTCAGCGGGCTTGAGGCCGGATGTTGAAGGCGCAGGTGTTTTTTTGGTGGGCGGTTTCATGGGTTCACTCTCTGCCTTCGATGATAGTGGGTTTGCAGGGGCCATCGAACGCCGTCAGAGCCAGGGAACGCGGAAGCTGGCGCACGGCGGCCTGTGACGGTACAGTCGCCAGCGTCGGGCCGGGCTACGCGGCGGGGTTTGGCAAACCATAAAAAAAGCCGCCAGGTCCGAAGACCTGGCGGCTTTTGAGCTTTGAATCTCAAGCTGGCTTAAGCCAGCGTGGGATCAGAAAGCGTGGCGGATGCCCAGGTACAGCTGGCTGGCGTCTTGGCCAACAGCGTTGTTAGGCGTACCGTTCAGTGCACCTTGGGTGTACAGAGCGTAACCACCGGCAGCCTTGTTGTTCAGGCGAGCGTACGACACGCCCAGCGACGTGCGCTTGGACAGGGCGTAGTCGTAACCAACAGACCACAACGAAGCACCAGTGTTGTCGCTTGCAGCGGCAGTCAGGGCAGGTGTTGCGAAGCCAGAAGCGCGCAGGTCACGTGCCTTGGTGTAGGTCAGCAGGAAAGTGCCGGCGCCGAGGGGAACGGTCACAGGGATGGACCATGCGCGACGCTTCAGTTCGGTGCTGGTAGCGCCGACCACGCCAGTGTTGGCTTCCAGTTCGGACTGGTCGAAGGTCAGGCCAACAGTGGCCACGCCGAAGTTCCAGTCGATGAAGGCAGTAGCAGCGCTTTGGTCATTGCGAGCAACACCAGTGGCGCGGTTCTCAGACTTGGCATCCCAGAACGACACGCCGGCCTTCAGAGGACCATTGCCGTAGTTCAGGCCAGCTTGCACTGCACGACCCTTGGCGGTGTCGCCAGGAGCGCCTTCAGCGCCTTGCCAGTTGGTGCTGTAGTTGAACTGACCTTGGAAGCCAGCAAAGTTAGGCGTGGTGTAGCGGATGATGTTCTGCGAACGGCTGGCGTTGGCGATGGCCTGGCCTGCGCCGGAACCATTCACGAAGCCCAGGATTGCGCAGCTGGAAGCTTGCAGGGCAGTAGCGCGCGAACCGTGCTGGTCAGAGCCCAGGCAGTAGTGGGTGTCGAGCTTGCCGATCTGGATCATGCCCAGGCCGCCGCTCAGGCCGACGAAGGTGTTGCCGCTGGCCAGTGGGCTGGAAGCAGGAGCGCCGCCGTTGTCGTCAACGCGGTAACGGGTGTCGATCTGGAAAACAGCTTTCAGGCCGCCACCGAGGTCTTCCGTGCCGCCGATCAGGAAGCGCGAAGAACCGTCAGCAACGCTCAGGCTGGAACCGTTCGTGCCAGCTGCGCCATTGGAATACTTAGTCTGTGCAACGCCGCCTTTGATGTTGCCGGACAGGGTCACAGAAGACTGAGCGAAAGCGCTAACAGCCGCGAATGCAGCCAGAGCAACTAGGGATTTTTTCATTGCGAGTTTCTCCAAGGTTAAACATAGGGCTCCAGGATTTTGGATCCCCGGGCCAACCTCCATTTAGGAAGTTGTGTGTATTGCACCAGAGGCGGGAAGCTTTCGCAAAGGAATTAGCCCGCTAAATTCATTTCCGTTGCACCCCTGCAACAAACAACAATGGCCCGAGAGGAGGCGTGCAGCCAGGTCATTGACCGGAGGATTGATGTACTACAATATGTACTACATATCGAGGTCCCCTGCTTCTGTTTCCTTGGGGAGCGCTGCCGGGGCGCCGCGGATTTTGTCCACGATTGCAGGGGCTTGTCGATGCACTACCAGCGCATTTCCTTGCGGGAAGCCAACCAGAATTTTTCCCGCGTGATCGCTGCCGTCGAGCGGGGCGAAGCTTTTTGCATCACCCGCCGCGGCCATGAGATCGCCAGGTTGCATCCGGCGCCCGCTGCGGCAGTCCCGGCCCCGCCAGCGGCGTCTCCCGGCGCAAGCCGGTCTCCTCATCCCGCTCCGCTGGCCCCGGTGACAAAGCCCAAAGGGGAGGCCGGGCTGGCCGAGCGCCTGCTTCAGGTCGAAACGCGTCTGGATAAACTGCTGTCTGTCCTTTCCGCCACTGACGCCACCGACAAGAGGTAAGCCCATGGATGTCCTGCTCAACGCCGCCGATAGCGCCCTGCGCACCCTGTTTGCCAAACCGCACGCCAGCCGGACCTGCCCCACCGTGGCCGGGCAAACAACGGAACTGGGGCTGGCCGACAAGGCGCTGGCCGGTGCGCTGATGCGGGTCAACCATGTGGGCGAGGTGTGCGCACAGGCGCTCTACGCCTCCCAGGCCATCAGCACGCAAAACCCGGCCCTGCGCCAGCATTTCCTCGAGGCCAGCAAGGAGGAGGGCGACCATCTGGCCTGGACACGCGAGCGGCTCGAAGAGCTGGGCGCCCGGCCTTCGCTGCTGAACCCGCTGTGGTACGCGGGTGCGTTTGGCCTGGGGCTGCTGGCGGGCCGGCTGGGCGACAGGGTCAGCCTGGGGTTTGTGATGGAGACCGAGCGCCAGGTGGAGTCACACCTGGCCAGCCACCTCGAGCGCCTGCCGCCGGGTGACCATGCCTCACGCGCGATCGTGGCCCAGATGAAGGACGATGAAGCGCGCCATGCACAGGAGGCGCATGGCGCCGGTGGTTTTGACCTGCCTGCGCCCGTGAAAGCCCTGATGCGCGCCTCGGCCAGGGTGATGACGACCACAGCGCACTACATCTGAAGGCCTGGCTGGTCTGCTAGCTTTTTGATAGCTTGCCGCCCTTGGCTGGCAAGGGCTGGGCCCCGATTCTGCCGAACTCAGGCTTCGATCAGTTCGAAACTCGTGGTGATGTCGGCGGTTTTGCCCAGCATGATGGTGGCAGAGCAATACTTGTCGTGGCTCATCGCAATGGCCCGTTCCACCGCGCTGGCCGGGATGCCGCGGCCCGTGACGATGAAGTGCATCTGGATGCTGGTGAACACTTTGGGGTCGGTGGGCGCGCGCTCGGACTTGAGCTGGACCGTGCAGCCGCGCACATCGTGGCGTCCCCGCTTGAGAATCAGCACCACGTCGTAGGCGGTGCAGCCGCCGGTGCCGGCCAGCACGGTTTCCATCGGGCGGGGCGCCAGGTTGGCGCCGCCGTTCTCGGGCTTTGCCGCGTCCGGCGCGCCGTCCATCACCAGGGTGTGGCCGCTGCCGGTGGTCGCCAGAAAGCGCATGGCTGAGCCCGGGGTCCCTGTTGTCTCCGATGGGCTGCTTGCGCCTGCCCAGCTCACTGTGCATTCCATGACTTGTCTTTCTTTAAAACCAGAATTAGTTGGGAAAAGTTGGGCAAAACGCACCAAACGTTTATTTTTCACAACAGATTATTGCTGCGCTGCAACACGTCTCCGCTATACTGAAATCATCGCACGAACATGCAGATGTTTTCATGCAATGGTTGTCTCCTCCATCCCTGAAAGGGTGGATTTACAGGTCCAGATCGCAAGGTCTGGACCTTTTTTCTTGGCCGCCCCTTTTTTGGGCCAGGCCTGGCATTTTTACGCGCCTGCCCAAAATGCCCTGTAGGTCCCTGTAGGTGATCGTCAACAGTGCTGCCTATACTCGCGGCATTGTTTTAACCGGGTACGCCGATGTTTCAGTGGGCAGCAAGAATGGGGATGGCCGTGGCCTTGCTGCAACTGGCGGCCTGCGCCGCACCGTCAGCGCCCTCCGGAACTGCGGCCGCGACATCCGGCCTGGCCGTCACCCCCTGGACCCTGGCCTCCAGCGCCGAAGCTGAAGGCCCCTGGCAGCACTACAGGCTGCCCGGCAAACAGCCCAGCCAGTTCAGCTACGTGCGCAAGGATGGACGTGACGCGATGGCGGCCCATTCGGCATCGTCGGCGAGCATGGTGCGCCAGGCGGTGCGCATAGAACCCGACGAGTTGGGCAACGTGCGTTTTTCCTGGAAGGTGCCCGACCTGATCGCCCACGCCGACATGGCCCTGCGTGAAACGGACGATTCGCCGGTGCGCATCGTCCTGGCTTTCGAGGGAGACCGCAGCAAGTTCTCCGGCAAAAACGCCATGCTGTCCGAACTGGCGCGCGCGCTCACCGGCGAAGAAATGCCCTATGCCACCCTGATGTACGTGTGGTGCAACACGCGCAAGCCGGGCAGCGTGATCATCAACCCCCGGACCGACCGCATCCGCAAGCTGGTGGTGGAGTCCGGCGCCGGCAAGCTGCGCCAGTGGGTGGATTACGAACGCAACATCCGCGCCGACTATGAAAAGGCCTTCGGCGAAGCGCCGGGCGCCCTGGTCGGCATCGGCATCATGACCGACAGCGACAACACCCGCAGCACGACCCAGGCCTGGTATGGGCCGGTCCGGCTCGACGCGGCGCCACCGGCGCACTGAGTCCGCCGGCACGGGCTGCCGTGAAAGCCCCTTCACGGTAAAACCCTTTTGACGCCACCAGCCCTCCTGCTGCATAGTTGGCTTTTTTAACCGAGGAGGTGTTTTCGTGAAAATCAAACAGGTCGTCTGGTCCGCCGCCGCCATCGCGGTGTTTGCCGCTGCGCCGGCGCTTTATGCCAAGCCCTTCAAATGGTCCAGCGCCAGCGACATCCCGACGCTGGACATCCATTCCCAGAACAATGCACTCGGCAACGGCATGCATGCCGCGATTTACGATTCGCTGGTCTACTACAACAGCCAGACCTTCAAACCCGAAGCTCAACTCGCCACCAGCTGGCGTGAAATTTCGCCAACGCAAATGCGCTTCACGCTGCGCTCGGGCGTCAAGTTCAGCGATGGCACGGCACTGACGGCCGATGATGTGGTTTATTCGATCATGCGGGCCATGGCCAAAACCTCGAATTACGCCGTGTACACCCAGGGCATCGACCGGGTGGTCAAGGTCAACGACAACACCGTCGACTTCATCATGAAGGGCCCCAACCCGGTGCTGCTGAACCAGCTGACCGAGCTGCGCATCATGAGCAAGGCCTGGGCAGAGAAGAACAAATCGGTCGAGCCCAAGGACATCAAGGCCAAGGACGAAAGCTTTGCCCACCGCAACGCCATGGGCACCGGCCAGTTCATGGTCAAGGAGTGGCAGCCGGACCAGAAGCTGGTGCTGGTGAAGAACCCCAACTACTGGGGGACCATCCCTTCGAATGTGACCGAGATCATCTATACACCGATCAAGTCCGAAGCGACGCGTGTGGCTGCGCTGCTGTCCGGGGAAGTTGACTTCGTGCTGGACCCGAGCCCGCAGGATCTGGCGCGCCTTCGCAGCAATGCCAACCTGAAGGTGATTGACGGCATCGAGAGTCGCACCATCTTCTTCGGCATGGACCAGTTCCGCGACGAGCTGCCCGGCTCCAGCGTCAAGGGCAAGAACCCGCTGAAGGACCAGCGCGTGCGCATGGCGCTGTACCAGGCCATCGATATCAACAGCATCGTGCGCGTGACGCTGCGCGGCCTGGGCCAGGCGACCGGCACCATCGTG
>Ga0307516_10003014_pt1 | contig 21989 bp, 30 predicted proteins | sample 19_EM_MG_FD_203310 | JGI IMG/M metagenome (GOLD analysis project Ga0307516, IMG submission 203310) | Populus trichocarpa ectomycorrhiza microbial communities from riparian zone in the Pacific Northwest, United States - 19_EM | ecosystem: Host-associated > Plants > Roots > Unclassified | place... | reverse complement strand
TTCTTTTTCACTCTTATCTCATGGGAAACATTGTTCAGGTCTCTTCCTTGCTTACGACCTCTATCGTCCCAAATTCTCCGCGTCATCTCCTGCCATTACCGAGTCGGTGCGGGGCAGTGGCAGGTTCCTGGAGCTACTCACATTGATTTGGCTGGCAAGTCCACTTTTTCACACTTGGGAAACTCCTGCCTATTTATGCTTCTGAACAGTTTGCCGAGTTGTCCAACCTCAGAACTCACCTTACCCTCCGTTCTCTCCGACCTGAGGGCACGCGCACTCGCGGTATTCCCGTCGGCTACGGCTTTGGTATGGTGTCTTGCCCTAACTACGCCTTTGAGATCCTTGCCTGGGTGACCATTTCCTTAATGACGGGAAGCATTGCTGGTGAGCTTTTTGAGTTTGTCGCTCCCATGTCCCAACAAAATATGAACACCTTTTTTTTTCGTAGCTTGGCTCTTTACCGCCGTCGCTTTCGGGACCATGGCTGTTTGGGCCGTCAAGAAGCACAGGAATTACAAGAGAGAATTTGGAGTGTCGTATCCCAGTGCTAGAAAAGCGATCGTGCCGTTTATCTTGTAAACCTTTCCTTTGTAATATGCCATTCATAGAGGGTCGTGGAACCACAGTGAAAACTTTGTGGTGACGTGCTAAAAGAATGAAAGGATACTATTGTCACTCTAGATCTATTGCCACGTACTTGGACTGCCAGGAATGACTCGACAATGGGGTATTGGTTAGTCTCCATTTTGTGTCAAAGTCTGGGCTCCGCCGCGTGAGACAAGACGAGGAATTGAGGATAGACTTGTAGCTCCCTCATGTCCATCCGAAATGACATATCTGCTAGCAGTATGTTTTGATCATTTCTATCTTATAGGAGCTTGACGGAAAAACATACAGGAGAAATGTCGTCAAACGACTCCTCTTTGCCGATGATTTTATCACAGGCCCGTCCTCATAGCAATCCCCCTAACGGAGCGTTCTATAAGATGCCCCGGAACGACCCCAGGCTTCCGCCCCAATTGTATCATGAAGCTCCAAACCTTTGTCCTCTCCGCTTTTTTGGGTTCTGCAGTCGCGAGTCCCATAGTCCTATCAAGCGTTCATCTCAAGGCATGTCCTCTTCAATAGTGTAATCGAACGATACTCATCCTTTTGCTGCTTAGATGAGGCAGACACCTCCGTTGAACGCCACATCGTCTCCCCATGTGTCATCCTCCGCCTTGGGGGCACCGCGCACATCAACTACCTCATCATCATCATCATCCTCCTCCTCCTCCAACACGCAAACCCCGAGTTCAAGGCCGACACCGCTCGCCCAGAACCAAGGCCCATCTGACGACCCCTCCATCTTCCGTCCTTCAGGATCCCGCAATCCCGGCACCACCTCAAGCACGAGCCCCAGCGGGCCATCATCATCGGACGCCAACGCCAACGCTGACGACGACAACGATAACGACACCGGCGACATCGACATCAATCCATTCAGCGGGAGCTCCGGTACCACCAACACCGACCCATCACTATCGCAAAACTCAAACCCAAACACCGACAGTTTCCCTTTCTCTGATGGGACTGGTAGGACCTCTGGCAACAGTGCGCTACCACCATCGTCCTTCGGCCCAGACCTCGACAACCCCTTCTCCGGCGGTCCCGGTCCTTTTACTGGTAGCAGCACCCAGGCTTTTGACGGGTCGTCGCCTATCTCTTCAAGTTCCACCGGCGCCTTCTTCCCCAGCTCCTCACGAGGGCGCGGTAGCCCCTTTTCTGGCAGTAGCACCACCGGCGGCGCCTTCCCACTGGGCGTGTTTCCCGGTGACGACGACGGGTCGTCTTCCAGGCCCAGTCGTGGGGGGTTCATCAACACAAACGGCCCCAGCGACCCGAGTATCGAGGGAATCTTTGATAACGGGTCTGGTCCCACCCGTTTTGGTGGTGACTTTTCTACGGACGACAACTTTGGTGGTCAAGGCAGAACTGGCGGCGGCGACAGCAGCAGCAGCTCATCCAGTTTCGGCGGCTCGCGTTTGGCGAACTCAACGTTAACTCGTGGCGGCAGCAGCGCGTCCCGACTTGGCTCTTCTTCCTTGAACGATGAAAACCGCCCGCCTTTCACTGGGAGCTCGAATCCTAGTCCGAACGATCCACGAATGGATAGTACTTCATTCTAAACCTCAAGAATCCTGTTTTCGAGTCTGTCCAGCCACCTGGATGAACAGATCAGCATCGTGTAATTAAATTAGTGTATTTATGGTATGTAGATACTTTGTTAATGCAATCCCCTCTGTAACGATGGACTATTCAACAAGAGATCCTCATAAATGACATTCTGAGTTCCTGCATCAAAGATAAAAACCGCAGACACATCATAATGTTGCTCCTCACCGATTGCTCTAGTCCAGATGTGTTTTTTAGATCCCCTAAAACGGTTCAAGCCCCAACACCCCTTGACAAGCCCCTTCCACATCCACAATCTATCAAGCCTCCTCATTAGCAACCTTCAAAGAGACGAATGAGCTCAAGAAACCCCACCTCCTTGGGGGCAGACACCGACAACACCTCGGGGTCCTTTTCGCCTACCAAGACTTCATCCTACACCAAAGCATAAGATAAAAGTTGCACAAAAGCGAGAACATCACAACACACCTCGATACGAATCCCTATATTATGAAACTCTTTCGGGAACTCTGACGTGGGCGGGACGTAGATCCCGGGTTCGACGGTGATGACCATACCCGCTTTCAAGCTATATACAAAAGCCAATTACCACAACAAGCCGCGAAAGTGGAGAGAAAGACAACGGACCTCGCACTCCGATCAAAATGAGTCGACTCGTGCAAATCTTAACAAGCTTCAATATCAACAACAAGGAATGAGGAAAGAAAAAATCACACCGCACCAATACCGATAGGATGACCCACAAAATGGGGGTACAACACCCTCTCGACCAGATCCCCGGCTTTATCTCGACCAAACCCAGTGACCTGCGCGAGCTCCCTCTTCAAAAATTCGCATGAGCGGCGGTGGAGCTCGTACAGGCTCAACCCGGCGGCTTCGGTGCACAGGGGGATGAGCTGTTTCTGAGCGGAGAGGACGGCGGCGTAGAGCTCGCGCTGGGGTGGGGTAAAGGTGCCTGAAGCGGGGTAGGTACGTGCTGTTGTGAGAAAGTGGGTGAGTTGAAGGTGGAAGAGACAGGTGGAGGGAGGGGAAGTTACTTATATCGGAGGCATAGCCGCTGGATGTCATCAAATAAGAAGAACGTAAGGAAGGAAGAGGAAGAAGACGTACTTCAACTCGCACCCCGCGTCTAGCAGCACCAGCTCGTCATCTCTCACGACCTGGTTGTTGGCCGTGTAGTGTATAATCAGCGCATTAGGTCTGCCACGAAAGAAAATAAGCAAGCACAATCCTCATACATGGAGAAAACTCGCCCCGAAGCGACAACAGGTACGTATGCCAGCCGCTGTGCACCTTGCATCGCGCATAGGTACTCGAAATGGGCGGCAAGCGCCGATTCGGACAGACCTGGACGGGTGAACCGCATTGTCTTGTCAAGGTGATGAGCAAGACGTCATGATGATATGGAGTGACACACCTTTGCATGGGCCCGACCGCTGACATCGGCCGCACCGCGCATGAGGGCAACTTCTCTGGGGCTCTTAATGCCCCTCAACCGCTCGAGGAAGGGCGCCAGCGGGGTGCTCCGCTTGTCGTCGTTTATGTCCTGTAGGATGGCGTCGTAGTCCGCCTTGGGACCGACGGCCTGTGGTGTCGCGAGGTATTTGAGGACGGATTTGGCGGTGGATGGCCTCCTTCGGGAGGGAGCGTCGAGGTAGATGTGAGGGTGGGAGGAGAGGGCGGAGCGGAGGTGAGAGGGAAAGTGGGAGATGGAGAGGGCGTCGTCGGCGCGGAAGATGGTGGCTGCTTCGTGGTGGTCTGTTCTGGTAGGGGTGGGTTGGACAAGCGAGGAAGGGTGGGGTTGGAGATGTACCTTGCGCCGTCCCATTGTTCTTTGACGGGGTCTCGTCCACGACTGAAGAGGGTCATTCTGTACCCACGCGATGACGAGGCTTTTTCTGAGAGGGACTGGTTGGCGCTGGATAGGCAAGATGGAGGGTGACAAACCGAGGATGACGGCAGAGTCTGGTTCCTCAAAACCGGTGAGGTACCAAAAGTCGGAGGCTTGACGGTATTTGTAGCTTTGTGCGATGAAGAATGGGTATGGCGAGGCATGGCGCGACTTACAAGATGTCTGGTGAAAGGGTTGGAGGGTGGTTTGGGTGGGACGAGGGGACTGACTTTGGCTCATGTATTTCGTGGGTGCGGCGACAGAGACGACGACGCTGTTCTCCGGGAGAGAGTGCATGAGGTCCCGCCTGCGCTGCTCATATTCGTCTGGAGGGATGCCGGGGGTCAGATCCTTGGGTTGGACTGGAAAACATTATTGTAGCAGAGTGATTTATGGAATGAAAAGGACGTGCGGAGGTGTGGATGGGAGCGAAAGAGCGGTTGTCCAAACGTCGATGGTTTGAGAAAATGTCGCATTAACCCTAAACTAGGAGCAACTTCTTGATGGTGAAGCACTGGGACACCTACACCCGCCACGGCCTCGACCTCGCCTCCGCCGCCACCTCCTACGGCTTCACCGTCGCAAAGTCCAGCACAAGATTCGGCGCAAGTCCCGTCCCAATATCATCTCATCATCATCTGACATCTCCCACAGTTCTCCGTTACCCGGGGCATCGTCACCACCGCCGTCGGCTTCACCTCCACCGTCCTCGACCACGCTCTTTTCGGCGGGAGCAGCGTCGCTCGCCCCGTCTTCGAGGGCGCCGCCATCTCTGTCATCTCCTTCGTCGAACAGCTCACCCTCGCACCCATCTTCCTCACAGAGTACATCACCACCACCTCCCTTATCGCCGCACACAGCTCCATCAACGTCCTCTCCGTCTTCTTTCCAGGGAGCAGCGATGCCTCTTTCTCCCTCGCCTCTTTCATCACTCTGGTCAAGCGTGAGTGGTGCGCCGGGGGCAGCCCTGCAGCCCCTGAGAAACAATACGGCATCATGAAGATCGCAAGAGGCATCGTCGCCTGGGTCGCCCTCCAGGGCGTCACCCAGGAATGGCAAGAGAAGATCTGGTTCAAACACCTGAAGGAAATCCACGTCAACAATTCCTCTGCTCATTCCATTCGGTCCCTCTCCAGACGGTAAGGCCAATAGGCATGTGATTATCCCCAACCTCACATCCGCCACAGAAATTCCCGCATTCGCGTAACATCCGATGTCATATTCCCCGGGAACAAAGCCCAGATCGTCGCGGCCGACATCGGTGAGGCCCCCCCGCGCACCCAGCCCTCTTCCCCCTCTGCCACCATCTCTAGCAAATTCTCTTTCTCCCCATTCACCCCTGTCAACCAGCTTCCCTACACACCTTCCCCATCCCGTCCTGCCTCCATCTACTCCCACTTCGACCCCCTTACCCCACTATCCAACACCGAGCTCAAGTCCACCCTCCGCCGCCTCTCCAAAATCGTCCTCGCAGGCTATGGCGGCGCTAGCCTCCTCTTCTTCGGCATCTCCCCCTCCATGCGCCGTCCCGTCACCTCCACTGCTGCCGCTATGGCCTCGGAAGAAGCCCAGCTGGCCCACGCTATTTCCGCGTCCGAAGCTGAAGCCGTCGGCGAGGCAAACGAATCCGACTCGAATCCGCACTCGGACAATAAGGACGCCGAACCAAACTATTCCTGGTGGGACGTCCTCCTCGGCAAGCACGACCAGGAGATCTTTGAACGCGCCGCCGGTGTTGGAGGCGGGAGCGAGCGGGCCAAGCAGGAGCTCAAGGAAAAGATCAATGCAACAGCTGTACGTATCATCCCCTCCCCCTCACGTCTCCCACTAACTCTTTTATAATCACCAGGTCATCGGCAGTGAACACATGATGCCCCGCTTCTGGGTCCTAACCGACCACGGTCGCGCCCAAGTCGTGCTCGTTCTCCGGGGGACCATGTCCCTCAACGAGATCGCCGCCGATCTCACTTGCGAGCCGGAAGACTTTGAGCCCGCCACCTCCCCAGACGACGACTTGTACCCGGGCCACCACCTCTCCGCGCGGTTCGTCTTCCCCGGGCCGACTCCTAACAAGTCATCCAAGCCGTATAGGACCCGCTCCCGCGCGTCCTCGACGACGTCCCCACGATACTACGTGCACGGGGGGATGTTGCGCATGGCACGGGCGATGGGTGATCCTGGCAAGCCTGTGCAGCTCGCTGTAAGGGAGGCGCTGTATCTCAACCCTGGCTACGGTGCGTTTTTGTTTTCGGTTTCACGTTCCATGATATGTTTTTGATTTGGGGTGAAGAACTGGTGCTGTGCGGGCACAGCCTTGGTGCGGGCGTGGCTGCGATACTCGGCATGATGTGGGCAGACCCGAGGACTTGTCTGACGGTTGACAAGGGGGGCATGCCGCCGGGGAGGCGGGTGTCGGTGTATTGCTTTGCGCCGCCGTAAGTTGTCATTCCGTGCCTCTTCCCTCCCTGTATCACACCTTTTTTTTCAGAGCCCTGGCGGACGCCGCGCTGAGTACCCTCGCTGCAAACCTAGTCACGTCCTTTGTCTACTCGCACGACGTCGTCTCGCGGCTCTCACTCGGATCTGTACGGGATCTGAAGAACGCTGCTTTGTGGCTCTGCGAGGCGGAGCACGAGGGTGGGGAGGGATGGGGTGCTGTGACCACGCGGGCGAAGCGGTGGACGGCCGGTGTGGGGGAGATGGAGGATCCACGTTGGGTGGGTTCTTTTTTTTTCGCTTTCTATTCAATTTGGCTAACCGACTGTGATTGATTGCTGCAGTTTATCGCGGTGCGGAAGACGCTAGAGGCGAATATGCAGATGTCGAATATGTTTCCGCCTGGGAGGGTGTTGTGGGCGATGAGGGACAGCGATCTGCATCCTTCGCATCGGTCTTCTTCTTCTTTCTCCTCAGCTTCGCCGTCCTCTGCTGCGGGTTCTGGTAGAGCGATGACGAAGACGACGGAATCTTGTTCAAATCCTGCTGCGCAGGATAAACTGCGGCTGTTTGAGGTGTTGGATGTGGAACGGGTGTTTTCACAGATTGTGTTTGCAAGGGACATGTTGACGTATGTCTTTTCTCTCTTACTCTCTCTCTCTCCTTTTATCTGATTTTTCTCTCCAGAGCACATCTGCCGCATCAATATGACAAGGTTCTTCACGATCTGCTGTGACGAGATCAGGAGCGGAACCGGAAAATCCAGACCCGGAATACTTACATTTATCCATATACCAGACAGGCTGACGAGGATTTAGCGCATACTGACGTACAGTACATATACACTTACAAGCACACACGGATAAGACGGGGGATTGGGCACATGTGTAGATGCTCCGACCGTTGTAGAAGAAATCACTGTAACGAACAACTCTCATGGAAGTACAGTATAGCGATCGACCGTCATCACGATATAGAGTCTGCCTGCAGGAGCCTAAATACGGTTTCGTACTGTCGGAGAAATCGTTCTCAACATAAAAGAGGTAGAACAAGTGGTAATGGTACATAGACAAGGCATAGAGTGAGAAACAAAGATAAATACGTACAGCAGGTATCAGTGAAGCTGGAACGCCAGCAAGTGATGGTACCAGTCAGCCGCTAGTGCCAACCTGATTTTCTTACACTTCAAGAATGTCATTCTCCAAGCCACGTTCCTCCACATCTTGGCTCTGCAACGCGTGGGAGGGCCGAGATTCGGATTCGTTATCCATCGTACTATTGATTGCAAACGAGAGGTGTCCCAAAGTTGCAGGTCGAGCTTCAGGGTCGGATCCCACTGGACCCGCGAGTCTGATTGCGTTCGATGGGCTGGTAATTTCACAAATATCTGTCATCGAGCGCTGAGTTTCGACCATGACTATCACGATAGTCGGATACATTGCCTACAATAACAGATGTAGATCAGATGATTACACATAATGGAAATCTTCAATACGCCCAACACTTGCAGAAAGACAATAATACAGGGGACCCAGGGCGTACTGTTGGAATTGAAGAGTAACGGGGGTCGCACACACTGATCGAAAAGAACACTGTCTGCCAGAAAGGTGAGGACTTCGAGAGTCTTGCGCGGGGATATCAGCAAGCCCGATACCAAAGTAACTGACCTGGATTCCGAGGTAAACAAGGCCGGATTCTACGAGAAGAATCAATATCGTCTGCACTGGACTCCCCCGTCTATTCGGCCCTAGAGTCTTCAGGATGAATGTACGGTGGACCCTGCGACATCCCTTCATGGTGAGCCCCGCTGGATCCATGAGTCTCGTTATTAGCAACGTACCACAATTTATATGCAATCATCATTGTAGTGACGGCGTTCGTTGCAATGGAGAGCGCAATGCTGAGAAGCAATATGACACTCCATGCATTCGATGAACCATAACGGTAATCACGAGGGATGGATATCCACACGAGGTCGCCAATGTTCAGCGCGGGGAGTGTATAAGTAGATTGAGGAAAGGGAACAGCTTCCCGGAAAATATTTATTCACCCACGGCCGCAATCCACAGCATAGATGGTATGAGGATTACCCACTGTCGATCTTGGAAGAGAGTCCAAGCCCTCCAAATGACAATGAGATCGCTGAATAATATCTTCACCGAGCATGAATTGACACGAAATCTAGTAGCGACAGATTGCTACTCACAGGAAGGTTGTCTGACCAGAAGACGACTATGAGCAAGTTCTGTAATGCATTGCCAGCTAACTCTAGCTTCTCTGACAGTGGATAATCGATATCCAAGATGAAAGCCTTTCGGATGTACACAACGAAGTCGGAAACTTCAGTTCCAATCCTCAAGCTGGAGAGGAGAAAGTTGATGACGGTCATTATGAACGTTAACATGGCTGCTGTCGGGCGGTTAGAAAATCCCCTCCGCCTGTGAAACCTCGGGTATCAGGTCTTGCCAAGAAATAAACGACTCGTAGGAAAGAGAAAACGAACGCGAAGATAATGACCGACGCAGAGAAAAGTACAACGAAGACTCCTGTTATCGAACTTGTGGATGAGCCGCATACCAGGAGCGAGGACGCACCATGGAAGAAATGTTAATTGACAATTCTTCGACACCACGCAAGTAGTCAAACCCAATATTCTGGACAATCTCGTTGTCGAGGGACGTCATGCCAGATGAGTCACAAGCTACGATAAGGTAATGCGAGGACGAATGTAGCTGGGCTAGGATGACAACCTCAGCCTGCCTATAAAACCTTCCCAAGGATGATGACGGAACTTGTTGGCTAGATCAGCATTCGACGGGAGGGGATGTTGTAGAATACATTGCCCTCGGAAATATCCGTCGGGACTCGCTAGCTCGGATTCTGGAAGAAAAACTTGCAGTATTCCAGAATAATGGTGTTCCCGTCCGCGCCGAGTCGAAAGCACTGTCGATACATTGACTTTCTCTGAAATGACTGATTTTTTCATTGGGGATGACGCGGGACGAGAAAGGAGGTGTCCAAACAAACTTGGTGAGGTTGGATGAGTGGCCGATAGCCCCAATACCTTGATAAAACTTGTCCACAATTCTCCTCATCAGGATTGGTGCATCAAGGTGAAGCCTACTTTGATAGTCTCACTATAGTGGATCATTAGTACTGCGGGTCTGTAATAGTATACCCGTCTCCGCAGCGATGATGCGCACAGTCCAATTTCTTCCACGCGACCATTATAGGGTTCCTTAGAGCACCAGCGATGTACTTTCGTCCGACTTCGTGATTCCTAGGATATGATATCAAGACCTGCTTTGAGGTAAGGACACCCTGGTCCAGATCCAGAAATCGCATATGCGGCGGCCGTCGGTCGGACCTTGCTCCAATATGGTATCGGGTTATACAGCTAAAGGATAGTGAAAGATCTTTATAGACATGGGTCGTATATTGTCAGGTAGCCAATTTGCTAGTCTAGGGTCGCGGCATTTGTCGAGGCCACCGTCCATTGGTATTCTCTTTCAGGGCGGCTTGCAAATAACACCCGAGGTTCCCGATCATCAGGACAAAACCACGATATCGCTAAGCTCGTTACCAGCTATAGCCGTTATTGGATGAAGAAGAGGGAGAAAAGAAAAATTCTTTCCACTTTTTTCTTTTTCCCCGTTTCCCCGTCTCTTCGTCTCTAGCACCCTAAAGAGACTGGTTTCGAGTCTACGAGATCGCATGAAACGCCAGCTATAACCCCCAAAATGTCTACCGTTGTATCATCGCACGCTCCATTTCCGTGTTATCCTCACCATCTCGAAAGAGTCCGTCGCGATGAAGGTGGATCACGCTGAGTCCGGAGCCCGGACCAGGTGGCAGGTGTGACTGTCCCTTCAAAAATGGCAGGAATATTACCCATGTCTCGGGTATTCTACGAACCATGGTGTGTTCTGAACGCAGTTCTTCGTCAGCTTGTGCAATGAATCTAGGAGAGAATTCGGACATCATTATGGGGCAGGCCCAGATGAAAGAAGCAAGAACCATACTTATGGCACAAGTCTTTGAGCGGTGGTGGGTTTGTGATCCGAATTTTTGAGTGCGACTCTTGCAGCGGATATTATCGGGTTGCAAATTCATTCCATGTTTTCTGAGCTCTGCTGGCGACGAAATCCACACCGTCTAACTGGTATAAGGGCACAAGTCAGGGAGTCTGACTTGTGAATATACTGTGACCGAGAAACATACCAGCAGTCCTACTCCCAATGTGCATGAGCCGGCCAGTTCGACTCCATAACGCTACCGCGTCAACAAGGTGGTGGATTATCTGACAGTATAGGACTCGAGGAAGAATCGGCTATCTTCCGCGAAGCGGATGAACTTGAGAGATTCTCGAGGCAATCGAAAAATTATATCATTGGAGATAAAGTGTTTCGTGACGCTTCTTGTGCGTGGTGGTTACATCTGGTCCCTTCAAAGGCCCTGTTCAGCTATGTACGTTATTTGCCAACCGGGCATAGGTTCAGCGTGGTTAGCATTGGTAGGTGATGTATTCAGAGTGAATTACGCGGGTACGCAGGTACAGAAGTGCCGGAGCGCGTGCATGAAGGGTACAAGCCGGGCATGCAAGGCACACAAGTCAGGCATGCGAAGAAGGTATGCGAGTCGGGCACGTAGATAGGGTACGTATGCGAAGGCCAAAATGACGTGAAAGTTTGTATGCAGGGATTCGTAGGAAAAACAAGTGTACCGCGCGGTGGCAAGGGGAGCGACCCAGAGGTGATAAGCAGGGGAAAGGCCAATAAACGCGAGGGATTTGTATGCAGGAATTCATGGGGAGACACGTGTGACGCGCGATCCAGGGTATGCAGGGCAAAGACGCGTAAGATGCACGTAACACGAAGCAAGTTGTGTTGAAGAAGCGCGGTCCATCTGCGAATGTCGAAAAGGAAAATGCAGTGAGCGGTCGTCGAGATTGCAGGGGATTGATACCCCTCTGCATCTCCTCCTATATATGGTGCTGAGTGGGGGATGAGAGACGTCAGCGCTGATTTAACGCTGGTTGCGGGATTGAGCAATGTCGGTGTGGGAATACTAATGTCAATGAAAGCCAACGCGAAGTTCCCACGATACCTCGTCCTCATCGTTCTCGACGAACATTTTGGCACCACCTCTCTACCATGTCAGACCCGACGTGTTACACCGTCGTATTCGAGTCTAGCGCAGATTATCCCTCAGCCACCGAGCTGCGTTCAGGACTCGAAAAGGGCTCGGACGACGTCAAACTCGATACATTGCGCAAAATTATCGTGTCAATCATCAATGGGAATCCTCAGGTATGCCGTCTCGACCCCCGCGTTCATGGAACAGTGCCTCTGACGTTCCGTCCGCTAGCCCACGTTGATGATGCCAATCATCCAATACGTTTTACCTTCGCGTAACAAGCAGCTCAAGAAACTACTACACTTCTACTGGGAGGTCTGTCCGAAATACGACGAAAATGGGAAGCTGAAGCAGGAAATGATCCTCGTCGTGTATACTCCCTTTATTCTCCTTTCGTCATCTCACTCACACCTCCAACAGGAATGCCATCCGGAACGACCTCGTCAGTCCCACTCCAGACCTCTGATTCTTTACTCGTTCTTCTTACCTCCTTACTCTTAGCAACACCCCAACGAATATATCCGCGGCGCAACCCTCCGCTTCCTCCAAAAAATTGCCAAAGACGCCGAACTCCTTGAACCTCTCGTCCCCACCTGCCGCTCGTGCCTCGAGCACCGACACTCATACGTGCGCAAAAACGCTGTCTTCGCCATCTTCGCCATCTATCGCGAATTTGAGCATCTTATCCCTGATGCCCCCGAGCTCATGCATACTTTTCTCGTTGCCGAGACAGACGCGACCTGCAAACGGAACGCGTTCGTGTTTCTCGCGCAGTGCTCGATGCCGAAGGCGGTGGAGTACATATCCAGCATATATGACACGATCCCGTCGTTGGAGGAGGGGATGCAGATGAGCATCATAGAAGTGATCAGGCAGGACTGCAAGAATGATTCGGCACATCGGGTGTGTTTCGTCCATTCTTCCTTGATGCTCCTGTCTCGTTAATTGTTGAATGCCACAGCCGCGGTATATCCGGTGCATCTTTGAACTCTTAGAAACGTCATCACATGCCGTTAAATACGAAGCTGCAACTACCTTGACTACGCTCACTCAAAATGTCGCAGCTGTAAAAGGTATGCTGTCCTTCTATAATATAATCTTCCCCCGACTGACTACGCTCAGCTGCCGCATCGTGTTTCATCAACCTCATTATCAAGGAGTCCGACAATAACGTCAAGTTGATTGTCCTTGATCGCCTGGACGCCCTCCGTTCAAAGCACGGCCACCTCCTCGACAGCCTCATCATGGACATTTTGCAGATTCTATCGAGGTGGGCTCTGCGTCGCTTGTACTTTGAGGTTCTAAATCTTTCGTTCCTTCTGTTTTCAGCGCCGACATGGAAGTCCGCCGGAAAGCCATCAACATCGTCCTCAGCATGACTTCAAGTCGGAACGTGGAGGAGGTTGTGCTGTTCTTGAAGAAGCAGCTGTTGAAGACGCAGGAGGCCGATTTTGAAAAGGTCCGTTCGCGCTCTACTGGTTGTACCCGGATTTTGATGTTGATTTGTATGTCTAGGCACCGGAATACAGGCAGCTTCTGATTCAATCCATTCATGTCACCGCTATCAAGTTCTCGGAGGTCGCTGCTAGCGTTGTACATGCTCTGATGGAGTTCCTTGGAGATTCTAATAATCCCTCTGCTTTGGACGTCGTATCTTTCGTCCGGTACGCTCATATTTCCCCTTTTCCTGCCCTAGCGGACAACTCACTAACTATGTTCCCCCCCATCCCCTCCAGCGAGGTCGTGGAGAAATTCCCGGCTCTCCGTGCTACCATCTCCTCCAAGCTCATCTTGACCCTCTCCGAAATCAAGTCTGGCAAAGTCTTCCGAGGGGTTCTCTGGATTCTTGGAGAGTATGTCGAGGAGGTGGCGGATATTGAAGCGGCGATGCGGGAAGTGAGGAAGGTGTTGGGCGAGATTCCGATATTGGCTAGTGAGCAACGGACGGCGGAGGATTTGGGAGAGGCTGGAGGTGTATCGTTGGATAAGGACGGGGAGAGTAGTGTGGATTTAAAGGAGAAGGAGAAGGAGAAGAAGGAGGGTGCAGGGAGGCCGAGGGTGTTGGCGGATGGGACGTATGCGACCGAGTCGGCGTATACGACTGGGGGAACGGGGGGTGGTCTGGGAGGAGCTGTGGTTGGGGCTGTGAAGGCAAAGCCGCCGTTGAGGACGTTGATATTGGGTGGGGACTTTTTCACGGGGGCGGTGTTGGCGGCTGCGTTGTCCAAGTTGGTGTTGAGGTTTGCGGAGAAGAAGGGTGCGGGTGGAATGGTGGTTAATACGCTTCGTGCTGAGGTTTGTGTTATTTTTTCTTCTTCTTGGTTTGGTTTTGTTGCTAATGCTGGATTTCAGGCGATGTTGATAATGACGTCTATCATCCGTGTCGGCCAGTCTAAGTTTGTGACGATGCAGATTGATGAAGACTCGAATGAGAGGATCATGAATTGTATACAGACACTGAGCGAGTTGGAGGAGCAGCCGGCGGTCAAGGAGATCTTTTTGAGTGGCACGAAGACGGCGTATTCCAAGATGCTCGGCGCACAGGAGGTTCGTTGGTTTTTTTCCCACCTGTTTCGTTTGATTTGGTTGCTGATTTGGTGATCATCAGAAACGGGCCGCGGAGAAGAAGGAATCGGAGGCGACGAAGCCCAAGGTTGTGCAGGTGGATGACTTGCTTTCATTCAGGCAGTTCTCAAAGAAGACGGCGGACGAGGCGATTGATGTAGGTTTCCTTCTTGCGTTTTCGTCGAGCGTACCTTCTGATATCTCTATTCTCTTCCTCTGCAGTATGACGAAGATGTTGGTAGGGCGACTGGATCTGGGGAACAACACGAGGATTTTATGTCGAATCTTAGTCGTATCACTCAACTGACGGGTGGGTATCTCTTCACCTTTTGGCTGTTACGATGAAGATTAATGCCTTGCGACAGGCTTTTCGGACCCCATATATGCGGAGGCATACGTCAAGATGCACGGATTCGACATCCAACTTGGTGCGGACGTCGTCTTTTCATCGTCCATCATCCACGTCTCATACACCTTTCTTTCCTTCCCCTAGACGTCCTTCTCGTCAACCAGACTCCCAACACTCTGCAAAATCTGTGCCTTGACTTTGCCACATTAGGTGACCTCAAGCTCGTCGAGCGGCCTACCGTGTACACCATCGCACCCCATGGGTTCCAGAGCATCAAGGCGACGATCAAGGTGTCGTCGACGGAGACAGGTGTCATCTTTGGGAGCATTCTCTGGGAGGGTCAGGGGATGACGGAGGCGTGTGTCGTTTTGAATGATGTGCATGTGGATATTATGGATTACATCAAGCCGGCATGGTGTAATGAGGCACAGGTGCGTGGTCTCGATGTTGAGCCTTTCATGATTGTTTGTTGATATGTTCATGGTGTAGTTCCGAAGCATGTGGACAGAGTTTGAGTGGGAGAATCGGGTGAATGTGAATAACTCGATGTCGTGCGTTTTCGTGATTTTTGTTTTGTTGGGTGTTTTTTGAGCTGATTGTGATGATGATAGTGATCTGCGGGAGTACCTTGAGCATGTCATGAAGTCGACCAACATGTCTTGCCTCACGCCCGAAGGTGCTTTATCTGGCGAATGTGACTTCCTCTCTGCGAACATGTATGCACGGAGTTTGTTTGGTGAGGCCTTTTTCCCTGCTGTTTTTGTTGACGATGGTTTGCTGAGCTCTTATGTATGTTATAGGTGAGGATGCGTTGGCGAATCTGAGCATCGAGCGAACGGAGGCTGGGACGATTACGGGTCATGTGAGGATTCGGAGCAAGACGCAGGGTATTGCGCTTTCGCTGGGGGATAGAATCACGATGGGTGCGTTCACTTTCTCGCTGTTGTATCAGGGTGTGCTGAACCTAATTGTTGGGATAGCTCAAAAGGATAATAAACCGATTGCTGTATAGATTTTTGCATCTTGGAATAGACTAATGAATGTGATGGACCTTTCTCATCTTCTTCAAAAGTTCAAACTGTAGAAACAAAAGCAGGTTGAACCGTCATCGAATCCGAGGGCTGTTTATTCGTCTCTATTCCTCATACTTACAGGTTTTGGAAAAAGGATCGCCGATATAAGGCGGTCGTCTGGTAGTGCTACATCCTGCGCTTCAAGTTTCAAGTATTGTAGCTCACTGGAAACGCGTAGGTGAGGATCGTGTTGGACCAGGTAATTTATTGATGTGTTATCTCTAATCTGTGGCGGACCACTGTTCGAATCTGAAGCGTGGTTTTAACCACCTTCAACAGGCTGCGATGCGCTCAAACCAACAACAGACGCCTTGGATATACAGCAATCTTGTGAATAATCACCGTCGTTCTTACCCCAGGACTATCTTCTGGAGTGAATGTCATCAGATGCAAGTCGGTTGACAGAACGGCGGGAACCTGAAAGGCGATATCAGACCTAAAGAACATGTTGAACGTCACTTCCTTTTCTGTGCATTCCAAAGGGAATGTGAGGATCAATGTAGCTGGCCGGGATGACAACCTAGAGCGCCTATAAAAACCTTCCCGAGGCTGGTGATGACGGAACTTGTTGGCTAGATCAGCCTCTGACGAGGGTGTCGTAGAATACGTCGCCCGGTATTCATCAGGACTTCTGGGACTCGCTGATTCAGACCCTGCAAATACAAGGATCACGACAAGTTCTAGTGATAGTACTCCAGCTTCGCGCTTCTGGCTGTGTCGAAACGTGGCGTTCTCATGCATTTATGTCCACTGGAGATGCGGCAGACTGGGGAAGGAAGCATCCAAACGAAGAGAATGTTGGTGAGCGACCGATAACCCTCAGGCTAACCCTATGCTAATTGACAAGTAGGCAATTCGGAGAAGCTCAGTTTCGAGGGGCATCATGGATGAGTCGCAAGTTACGACAAGCCTGAGAGAAAGTGAGAATCAATGTAGCTGGCCAGGATGACTTCAGACTGTCTATAAAACCTCAAGGTGATGAGGGAACCCTCCGACAGAAGGAATGTTGTAGGGCGATAGATTTCCCGGAAGATCTGTCGAAACCCGTGGCACTCGCCGATTCTGCAAATACAAGGATCACCACAAGTTCTAGTGGTAGTAGATCAGACCTATTCCAGCTTCGCAATTCTGAGCTGAACAGTGTGGAAACGTGATTTTCTCGCGAGGGTTAGTGCCGTTGGAGATGTGGGGGGGGTGGGTTACCGATAAAGAAACAGCGTCGATCTCTTGATGAAACATCTGGTCGAAAGCACTGTATCATTAATACAGCAGGAGTCTGTGACAGTATACGGGTACCCGTCTGTATAGCGATGTCGATTTGCACGCTGCCATGGTAGAGTTACTTCAGCCATTTATCTTTCGCTGAGTTCCTGATTCTTGAAACATGATACAAGACATGCTTCGAGACAAGGAAACCGTGGTCCAGGTTCAGAAATTGTGTAGGCGCCTGTGGGGGTAAGATATACAGCTGGTTAGTCATGTGTGTGGGGAATACCGGATACTGGAATACTGAGTTTGAAAATATGATTAGGTAATCGAACCGCCCGCGACATGCCACCACCGCGCCCCTCCCCCGCTGAGCACGATGCTCGCGGATGGTTTTTACGACTCCCCGGTGAGCGAGAAGCTCCCAGACGACTCGTGCAGGTTGTAAGCTGCCACAGTGCTGACCGACAGTGATGTCTGCCATGTCATCATGCCCACACCCTCATCGTCAATGCCCACATACACCACCCCTTTGGTGAGTCCGGTCCACCCGCATGCACCCCACTGACCCCTACATCCAGTCACACCCATCCACATCCACCACATGTCCCCACCCTTCAACAATCGACCTCTACATCCAGCTACCACCCCACCCTACCAAAGCCATCAACACATGGACGCCACAGCCATCGCCACACCCCACTCCATGCAGGTGCCCCAATCCTCCCTGTCAACGGACACAGACACCATGCCCATGGCCGCACCCCACTCTATCCAGGTGCCTAAACCCTTGCCGTCAACGCTTACATACCTAAGGCATCAAACACACTGATGCCCACATCCGTGGCCACACCCCGCTTCAACCAGGTGACTCAACCCTCACCGTCAATGCATGCGGACGCCCATGCCCAAGGCTGCACCCTGTTCTGTCCAGGTGCCACACTGATGGCCACTGCTGCCATCCCGGACAACCATCTGGGACCCCCATAAACATACCCACTGTCAATGCTCACCTGTCTGCCAAACTGCACAGGACAGCAAGGCAGCGGCTGGAGCTGAACAGGGCAAGTGGGGTGTGAGTCGAGCAGCATGTGTGGAGGTACCCTCCACCTCTACCTGGAGGGTTTTTTGTACCCCGAGAACCCATCGATAGCACTCCAGCCATTGTCGTGGGTAGGGTTACGAGTCGATTTTGTACCTGTTGGTTACCCCTCCAGTTCATTACCAGTGCTTTGTGTATTTTCTAGTCAATGTCCCATTTTTTAAATTTATTCCGAGATTCCAATCTCGGTGACTATCGATGCATGGCCCCTGTCGACGATCAGCAATGATCTGATCATTGATCAATTGAGACCCAGTCGAGCTTGTTGGAATTTCGGATGCATGGTTACGAGCACACTGTAAAGAACCATTTTTGTTCTAGCCTCCTTCATACATTCTTATTATATAGTACCTCATTTTATCCTTTTACCGACATTCCTTTGTTCTATTCATTTCATCATCTTGTATTTAATCCACTGTATGTATGACTAAATCCCCTGCATGATTGCCAGGGTCTACTGCTTTTCACCCGAGTGAGTGTTGAAGACCCACTCATTTTAACAGAGCTGACAGGATATCTAAGCAAAGATATCTAAGCGAGTATCCAGCAGAGTCACTGGAAACAAGCTGACAGGATATTTAAGCGAGTATCCACCAGAGTGAGCTGAGATTTGTGTGAGATTGGATACTGGTTGAATGATGATCTACATGGGAGCAAGAAACCACGTGCCCCCACATTGGCATTTTGTACCCCTCCTTTGGTGCATGGGGAGTTCTTTTCTTTTTTGGTAGGAGTTTTTATTTTTATTTTTATTTTATTTTTCAACCCCCATACACTGCTATCCAGCCAAAATTAGTACCTTGTACCCAGGAAATTTTTGTGGATCTGGATCAATGAACAAGTGCCACAACTTCTTTGGTGCAAGATGTGCAAAAGTGCACAGTAGAAGACTCATAATCGTTGCATGGCTTTCCTGTGACAGTCACTCTGCTGTCTGAATCCCGTAGTATGATTGATACATTCTCTCCACCTCGTCAACACCTTCCTCATCCAGTCCTGCCTCCATCTATTCCCCTCTCCCACTATCCAACACTGAGCTCAAATGAGTTCGACTCCGACCCACACTCAGACAACACAGACACCAAGCCTAACTTCTATGACCAGGTCATTGGCAGTGAACACATGAAGCCCCACCCATGCTTGTTCTCCAGGGGGACTATGTCTATCATAACATGAGACAAATGGATGGCCTTCACATTGAAATCCCACTCGACAATGTAGCAGCCCTCTGGCCAGAATTTGAAGCATTCAAAAACAATCTCAACCGGATCAATGCCAATAGTCATCAGGAAATTGGGGGGTGGCTGCATCAGGAAAAAAACACTTGTCTATAGAGTGCTACATGCACTCAGTAGATGGCATTGCATTATAGACAAGTCCCTGTTATTAAGTGATCCATAGCTTGTCTATAGTTCACAGCCATGTATCTGCAGCAGTCCATAGTCATTGATAGTGGTTGCATAGCTACATGTTATAAATACATAGCTGTCCATATTTACCATATCAGGATGGCTACAATGGCTATTTTGTCTAGTGTTTGAAGGTCCAGTTACATGACCACAAATTAACTGTAACCTAATCTAACCTTAACCAGTCTTTAACTGGACCACGGTTAAGGTTAAAGCAAATTTGGGGCAGAAGCAGTTATGGTTAAATGATTTCACAGAATTCCCTTAACCAAAAATTAACCAGTTATTACTGGTCAATTGATATTTCAACAATATCCAGGGGTTACACTCAAAAAAACCTTCAAAAACAATGAAAAATGGCCAAAAACATTGAAATTTGTACTTTTTTGGGGGTTTTCTTTACATTTCTTATGGATAATAACCTATAAAATATTGCACACATGGACTAATAACTGTATTCTATCAAAATACATCAATTATAAATGGGTTTAACCAGTTAAGACTGGTTATGATTAGGTTATAGAATATTTTGGAGTCTCCTCTAACTGGTTAAGGTCTGGTTAATTCAAAAAAGGCAATTTAACTGGATCTAACCAGACCTTCAAACATTAATTTTGTCAATATTGCTTGCTGTACTTATTGTTATAAATCATTCAGGTGGCATTGTGGTACCAAAAGGATGGAAAATTGACTTGATTTCATGGGACTAAACTTTACAAAACACTACAAACTGTATCTCCACTCTCAGAATCTTCCTGTTATGGAATGGCATTAGCTTCTTATATAATCAGAACCTAAAGAGGGAGTAACACAAATCTGAAGAGGGGATAACACCTATCTAAAGAGAGAGTGGCATTAAAACCCCTTTCCAATATTCTCCATCTTTTCATTGTTTGGTCTTGTGGACATTATTATAAGGTTTGACAGGTGCTTGGCATTACTCCATACTGCTGACTCAATGCCAAGCCATTACTTCATACTGCTTACACTCAAACCTTATTCTGATTCAGCCAAACTCTATTTTTACTCAGCCATTTCCTTATATGTCTATTCTTTCACACCTTATCTTCTTATCTTTGACTCTTTTATCTCTGACTTATCTGATAGAAGGATCATATCCCATTAGAGGATATCTGAACTATATTCTATTGGTTGATAAGCCTAAGCTAGAATAGTATATATAGAGTAGCACAGAAGCCTGTACCTCTAGTTGTATTCTTTTGGAATCTCCATCTAACCAGTGTGTGACTCTAATGTCAATACTATCTTATTCCACTCCTTTATTGTTTGTTTCTATATGTGAGCCCACAATGCTAGTACTCTGGTCACTGTTGAGTGTGCCATTGAGCTTGCTGGTTTTGGTGTTGCTCTAACACCTTCCACTTGCTTTCTATTTCACCTGTATGCAAAGTCATGCCACCCACAATCCTCTTTCTCTCCAACCAACTGTCATTGAATCTTCAATACATCCCAAGTACCATCTATAAAATGTCCCATGAGCTTCGCACTTGTGTCACCCATCAAGGAAAGTAACTTACTCAGCCCACTTGAAAGGAGTCTTCCTCCAATTGGTGGCAACAACCTCATCCAGCTTCCACCACGCAACAAGGTTGACTTGGTGCAATATCCTGAGTCCTGCTCCATGTGTCCATTAATGCCATGATAGGACTTGGATATATATGGAGAGCATGCCTACCTTCATTGTCCCAATGCTGGGATTGTACAGTGATGTGGCAGTTCTTGGTTGGCGTCAGTGGTCAATGCATTTGTTAAGACACACTCAAACCACAAGGGTTCTCGCAGGCTTACAAGAAGGAATACAGGAAAGGGAAAGGGAAGTTTATATTGACTATAGTCCTCACACTTTGTTAGAGTGGAGATCTTAAGAGAATACAACTAAAGAACTAGTACACTATCTGGTAGACTATATATACTAAATGGAAAACATGTGTTATGCGTGAGGCGTCCCGCGGAATCCTTATGTAAGTAGTTCTGGAATATTCTACATGTGGTAACCATGAGGTGTGCAGCAATGCGCAGTTAAACATGAGAAAACCATGTGCTGTGGAGCAACATGTGTTTACCATGTGTTCACCCTTGAACCTTATAATAATGTCCACAAGACCAAATAATGAATGGAAAATAAGGGCTGTTCCATCACACTACCCCCTTTTTATGTCTCGACTTCCAGGCGAGAAACAGCATTTTTCTTCAGCTCAGTTAAATTATCATATGATTGGAAAACAAGTCCAGCAAAATCTTGTGCACGGAGTTTACGAGGGGCGGAGGGATTGGATTTATGGAAGTTTTCAATGATTTCACGAGAATTTGCACAATTGGCTTCAGGTTCCCAAGTATTGTAGTCATCGGTGTAACCAGACCACTTTACTAGGTACTCAAGCTTTCCACGCTTAAGTCGTGAATCCATGATTTCTTCTACTTCGTATTCAGGGGTTCCTTCAAGGACGACGGGTTCAGGAGGAATAACAGATTGACCAGCAACTGGAGATTTGTAAGGATGGATGCGTGATATATTGATCACATCATGGATTTTGAATGACGCAGGCAATTTCAATTTGACAGCATTTGAAGAGATAATTTTAACGATTTCGTAAGGTCCAAGTTGTTGTTCTGCAAGTTTTCGTGA
>Ga0307516_10003013_pt1 | contig 21989 bp, 21 predicted proteins | sample 19_EM_MG_FD_203310 | JGI IMG/M metagenome (GOLD analysis project Ga0307516, IMG submission 203310) | Populus trichocarpa ectomycorrhiza microbial communities from riparian zone in the Pacific Northwest, United States - 19_EM | ecosystem: Host-associated > Plants > Roots > Unclassified | place... | reverse complement strand
TGGTGGCTAAGCAGCCAGAACCGGGGTCCTGCTGCAGCCGAGGTGTTTCGTGGTGTGGGCGTTGGCAGACTTCTTCGGGGTCGAAGCCATGCCCACATGGAATGTAAGTTGAATCAGTTCGTGTCGACGCAAAACACGAACTGAGGAAAGAAAGAGAGGAATGTAAAGCGCAAGCGCAATAGAGAAAGGTAGGTATTGGCCCGCGGCCACCAGAGGTAGACTCTGATGGCCGTGGGGAAGAGGTATTGTGCTGGAGAGCGATTTGGTGGGGGGGGCGAGTGGTGGATGATGGATTGCGTGGAGAAAGAATCTCCAGACTAGCTACCGCGCCCTCCCTTTATACCCTTTTCCTCCACTGTGGAATCACAGCCTCGCCCGCAAGACTGACACAGCGTTTCCCATCATGACTCCATCGCCGCGCCCAAGAAACACACGATCCTACTCGACCCCTTCGTTCCTCCGCAACAGCTAAAGCAAGGCAGACACGCAAACAGTAAGGAAACGACAAGCACAACACGGTAAGCAATAAACATAACACAGAGTAGAGCAAGGCAGACACGCAAACAGTAAGGAAACGACAAGCACAACACGGTAAGCAATAAACATAACACAGAGTAGAGCAAGGCAGACACGCAAACAGTAAGGAAACAAGCAGGCGGACCCTGGCCGACCCGCGACCAGGTCAGTCTGAGTGTGAGACTGGGGTGTGGGGTTCACCGGAGTCACGGTAGTATCGAACAAGTCAGGTTTCTCGAGAGTTCACAAACATGAGAGGCGCGGGCGCGCGGTCATCGCCGGCGCCCAACTAATATATATATATAGATATAACCTCGCAAGAAAAACCTCCTTTCAATATCGCCCACCGTTAAGGGATTCACAGCGAAATAATCTTATGGGTGCGGTTCGATATTCGGCTCGCCCGTCGACTTGCGCGATGGTTTGCGCGACGGATCGTTCGTGGTTCCGCGGCGACGGCTCGCTCGACGGTTCGGTTCGGCGACGTGTCGGTTCGGCGACTCGGTTCGGCGGCGTGTCGGTTCGGCGACTTGGTTCGGCGGCGTGCCCGGCGCCCTGCCGGACAGCTCGCTTGACGATTCGGTTCGGCGACGACGGCTTGCGCGACATCTCGGTTCGGCGGCGTGCCCGGCGTCCTGCCTGACAGCTCGCTTGACGATTCGGTTCGGCGACGTGCCCGGCTGTTCGCCCGACGGCTCGCTCGACGGTTCGGTTCGGCGACGTGTCGGTTCGGCGACTCGGTTCGGCGGCGTGTCGGTTCGGCGACTTGGTTCGGCGGCGTGCCTGGCGCCCTGCCGGACAGCTCGCTTGACGATTCGGTTCGGCTCCGCTCGGTGAGGGCTTGCGCGGCGACTCGCTCGACAACTGCTTCACGGTTAGGATAAGGTAAGGAATACGCTCACACACCAGTAAACGGTCGGTGCGTGGGCTGAAGCCCGAAGCTACTCGTCCTGATCGGTACTGACGATAGGATACGCCAAATGGAGGAATGGTATTGCCTCCAGTATGGGCTCACACTCGCAGCAGCCTCCGTAATTCCCTCAGCCCGCAATGCGGCTGGGTTCATACGCGGCCCCGTACCCGACCTCAGCTCAGCGTATTGGTCCGGCATACAGCTGCCCCCGTAATTCCCTCAGCCCGCAATGCGGCTGGGTTCATTCGCGGCCCCGTACCCGTCCTCAGCTCAGCGTATTGGCTCGGCATACAGTTGCCCCATGGTTACGCCGGGTTCGCCCCCTTCTCCCATCTCCCGTCTAGACTCTCAAGCTCCTTACGTATCCTCCCGTCTCCTTCCCCGATCGCTCGTCGTCTCGCTCGGCGCTTGTCTCGTGCGGCGGGTCGCTCGCCGTGTGCGGGGGGGTTAGTAACCGATGTCGAATCAAGGATTGCACTTGCACTTTCGCTGTGCCCCAGACGCGTTCCAACCCTCACAGGGCCGCCGGTAACACCACAGCTACTTGGTCCGGTTCGTTAGACCTGGAGTCCCGAGAGGTGTCCTGTCCTGATCGCAGTCTTGATGCTGACACAATGGCCGCCCCGAAGGAACGGCGGGTGGGGTCATAGCTCCCCATGAAATCAGGTCGGTTGGTTGTCCGTTGATCGTTTATCGTTGATGGATTGCCGATGATTGATGCTTCGCTCGCGGCGAGGAGTCGTATAAGTATTCGGCTCGGCGAGGTCACGTGCTGCGGGGTTACCCCGCATCGCTCCGTGAAAACTCTTCGTCTTGGCATTCGACATCAGCGTATCGGGGATCATCCTCGGTCGGAGGGCGGCGTTTGCACGTATCCTCCTGAGATTGGCCAGAGCAGGTCCTCTGAGTTCTCGTCGCGATTGGGTCGATAAGGGTTGCGTGCGGGAGGTCGCTGATCCTTCTCGGCCGCAACGGCGATCAGGTATAGCTCCGCCCCATATCTCCCGTCCAGACTCTCGAACTTCTTTGGAGGTGCGTTCCTGTAGCGGCGCTTGCACTTTCCCGAACACGAGCCGGTACTTGGTCTGGGGGCTGCCCAGCGCTATAGGATCTGCTTCGGTGTTCGGCGCAACGTCCATCAACCGAGGCGCGGCGTATGCACTGCATCATAATCGTTGTAAGCGTCTCGGATAAGTGGGGGATACGCTCACGCTCATCGCACACGGATTTCATGTCTCTGCATATTACCGTCGTGCGCTCTATTGCGCTGGCAATGCCCAGAGTTCATCGCCATAATCGGGTGCCAAAGGCGAGGATGCGAGTGGTAGCATGATCCCTTGTGTCTCCTGACAATCGGGGGTGCAGCAGTATCGCCTCGAGCCTCCTGGCCGTCTGCGACGATAAAGCGGTTCCCTACTCGTGGTGTTGTTCCTCTGGGCCGTGCCTCTGGAAACAACCCCGCTCCTATTCCGCGATCTAGACTCGCAACTCCTTGCGTTCCCTTCAGTTTCCTTCCGATGACTCGTTCGTATGATGACCGCCAACGGTTGTCTTTCTCTGCGGCAGCATTTGCGCGTTCCCGGTCTAAGCCGGTACTTGGCCCGGGATCCTTCCGGTGCTGCAGAGTCGGTCGACCCGAGCCGAGCACCAACCGTGTCGGTTGCCCGGTCTCGGTATGCCGACCTAAGATCATGTGACGCGCTTCCGTTACCGAATGTCCAGTTCGTATCCGAATGTCCACCCCGTGATATTTAGGGTGTGACACTGAGGAATATCGCTACCGGAGCGATATTTGCCAGGGCTAGGATGTTGCGTCTAGGCGCGTAGGATAATCGTGGCCGTGGCGGCGGAGACAAGGATCAGCCATAGTGTGGCGAGGGTGACGGCGGCTCCTGCGGCGGCGCTGGTTAGCCTGTCGCGCCAGGTTCGTGACAAATATCGATCCTGATAACATCACGGGAAGTAGCGCCGTGGGAGAAATGAGGGTTATGATGACTAGATGTGTCGGTGCGGCTTGGGAGAGGTTCTGTCGAGAGAAGAGGGAGATTATCATTCGAAGCTTCTGTTGCATTGGCGCGTCTCTACCTATCGATGGGTCATCTGACGGCGAGATATCCATCAAAGGGCTACCGACCCCCCATTTAATGACTGCTCTGCAGGACTGGAAGACACGAGGAGCACCTACTGCGGACGAAGGTACAGCGAGTAGCAGCGACGACACTGCGGAGGACTCGTCATCATCGGACGACGAGTCCGATGTTGAAGGTCAGCCTTCCGTATCGGATACAACTCGAGGTAAACCTATGGTACGCGGCGTGTCCGGCCATGGCAGGGCAGGCTGCGCGGGTCGGGGTCGTGGCCGTGGCCGTGGCAAGAACCTAGCATCTGTTCGCCTAGCTCCCACCACTACGGTCATAGCCACGTCCAAAGCTGCACCTCAAGCCACAGCACCGGTCGCCCCCCACACCGCAGAACCAGCTGCACGCCGCGACGCAGCACCAGCAGTAGGAACGCGGCGAAGTGCTAGGCTGGCAGGGAAATCTCAGCACAGTCATGTCATTTCTTTCCCGCAAATTACCGACACCGAGGGTGATGAGGATGAGGATGAAGATGGTCTTGAGTACGACTTCCGTTGGCGCAGAGATGGGTTTTAGTTAGATTTGTGGGTGCTGTGTTGCTGTGTATGTGTACATAGTGGGTAGATTCTGTGGGCGGGGCGCCTTATCGGCGAAAATTCAGTCAAGCGAGATTTGATATTGCGCTAGTCCTTAAGCGCCCTAGCTCGCGCTAGTCCGCGCTAGTCCGCGCTAGTACCTATAATAGTGGCGTTTATAGGGGGAACCTCTTAAGTGAGATAATACGGTACTGAAAGACCTATACCAGGCCCGATGAAGATCACGACAATAAAGGAAGGTGGACTCAAGAGAGAAGGGGTGGGTGTTGTCGCGACCCTATGATTGGCGGATTCTGTCTATGGCGGATGATGTACAGGATGCGGAACAAACCCCGCTCTACCACTCGTTAAGTACACAGAATTGGGTGACTAATCCCCAACAGAACCTAATTACTCCCACAGCTATCCCCATTTTCTTTAAGACGAAGACCCTTCGTCAGTCAGCCTGAAAAATCAACGACCTCATTTCCACCAATTTGCGCAGGTCAACAGCTCCTCCTTTACCGATACATTTCCAGTCCTCCCCACAGTCTCCCTTTCAATCGTCCTTATCGCACTCAACCCGCTCAATGGTCGTGATTTCCTCTTCTTGAGATTGATCCCGTGAAACGTAGACTCGGAGGTCATCCAAATGAACGCGATCCTTCAAGCCCGCTTGCTTGGTCTTGACCAGTTGACCGGTAATCAAATCGTAGAGTCGACCACTGCGGCCATGATGCGCGATGTTGCCCAACCGGAAAGGTCCTCCCCACCGAGCATCCAACTTCTTGTTGTATCGATTATCAAGTGCGGCTCGGAGAAGTAACACCAGGTCGCCCTCCTTGGGGGCCGGAAACCGTCCTGTCTTGGATTGCTGAGATACGAATCGAGTCAGGTACCGTTGTTGCGTAGACTCGATAACCTCGTCGTGGGTGGCAAGACGGACTTCTCGCTGCGCTCCTAGAAAGTCGGGGTCGTCTTGTTGATTCCAAATCTGTTGTCTCTCTTGGAGATCTCGAGCGGCTTGCCGGTCCCGGACCGTGAACTCGTGATGATGAATATTCGGACTGTACCCCAAGAGAAGCTCTGCGGGAGAGTATCCGTGGACGCGAACTTCACGAGTATTCATCGAATGAATCACCTGATCCAAATAGGCGCTCCATCGCTGTATCTCTCCTCCTCCTACCACGATCTTCCGGATTCCATATAGAACCAGCTGGACATACCGCTCCAGTAACCCAACAGACGCCGGATGAGTCTTAGGAGCGGGGAATTGACGAACGCCTCGAGTTGCCAGGAAGTCCGGGAAAACACCACTGACGAAATAGGTGGCATTATCGGTATAAACGCCATTAGGTAGTCCGAACGTCTTGGCAATACTGTCAATGAACTCCGAAACCGCGGAACCCGTAATGGCTGGAAGTGCTCGAGCCCATGCATAACGGGTAAAGTAGTCCACCACAATGAGGATGTACTTGAAATCGCCGGACACCGGAGAAATAGGTCCTAGGCCGTCAATACCGATCATGTCCATAGGGCGAAGTTGGACAATCGGTCTCGGCACTTGCGACGGCCGTTTCCGTCCCGTCAATTGACAACTCCGACAACTTCGGCAAAACCTATGGGTGTCCTTGGCCCGGGTGGGCCAATAGTAGTGGCCAATCAGTCGTTTCAGCGTTAAGTCCCAGGCATAATGGCCATGACAATCGTGAGCCCATTCCAGGACTTTGTCGACTTCTGACTTCCTGACACACCACGACTGTTTCCCGGTCCGTTCCGTATAAGCCAGTAACGGATAGTCGTCCGGTTCGTCCATAAGCTGATAAGCGGCTGCCTTCCGAATCCACCATCTCCACACAGTCAAACTCTCTTCACCCACGTCCTTCTCCCTCAACTTCCCATACAACTTCAAATATACTACTCCCGCGTACCACTCATCCATCAACCAATATCCCCATCTCTTCTCCGCTTCACCGCCCAGCTCCGCTTCCGTGGCCCCAGCACTCATGATCTCTAAGGCGCTGTCCTCCTTTCCCGGTCGTCCAAAATCCATAACCTCCACTGGAATTCTTGACATCCCATCTGCCAGAGCGTTTTCCTTGCCTTTGATGTGGATTATCCGGAAATCGTACTCACTCAATCTCAGCTGCCAGCCAACGATCCGGCCTTTGTCCGAGTTCTGTAGGGCCATTTTCAAGCATTCGTGATCGGTGTATATCAAAACCGGGTGTCGGTTTTCATTGACAAGCCACCTAGTCTCTTCCAGACATCTGACAATGGCTAAGGCCTCTCGTTCCGTGGTGTGGTATCGGGTTTCCGCGTCCAGAAACTTCTTCGAGATAAATTGGACGATTCGCATTGATCCGATAAGTTTCGAAGACATGACAGTCCCCATCGGCTGATCTGCCAGCAGGAATAGCACACCCCCGTAGGCAAATCCGGAAGCATCACAAGCAAGGTGGTATTGCCGGGCTGGGTCGCCTCCGTGGCATGCATTATCGAGGACTGACTTCTTGACGATCCGAAACGATTGCTCCGCTTCTTCCGTCCAATTAAATCCGATTTCCCTCAGTCTCACCTTGGCCTTCTTCGTCCCATCCAGTTCCGGCACCTTCCCGTGGCTCAGTTCCGGCACCTTAACCACCGCCTTGCGCATTATCCGGAAGTGCTCCGCTCGACCCGGAATGAATTTTCTCAAGTATGTCGTCATATACTCGAACTGGTCCAGTTCCTTCTCACAGGTTGGGGTCGGATACTCCTTGAACTTTCCCAATTTATCGTTTCCGGGCCTCACGCCTCTCCCATCGGCTTGTAGTCCCAGCATCTCGATCCTGGGCATGAAGAAGTGACTCTTGGCCGGGTTAAGCACCATCTTGGCCCAGTGCATTCGAGGGAAGTAGTGGTCGTGCAAGAATCCCAATTGTGTCTCAAAGGAGGTGTTTGCACCCATATCGTCGTCGAAAAAAGTCATAAAGGCGAAGTCCTCGGTTTCTCCAGACAATGGTCGTTCTCCCATCGGCTCCGGAATTGGGCCCATTACCAGATCCTTCAACTGAGCATAGGTGTGGGGAGCACCCGTCAAGCCTTGTCCCATCCGAAGATAGACAAATTGTCCCAATACCGAACTGAATGCCGTCTTGAACGCGTGTGGCCGGTACATCGGAATCGCCCAGTAGCCATTTGCGCCATCAGCCCACCAATAGATCTTGAATCGGGACATACTCATCGCGTTGATAATCGGCTCCGTCCTTTTCACAGGGTAATTCGTTTTGATCGTGGCGTCATTAATCGGACAATAGATGTGGACCATCCTCAAGTCTCCGTTTTTCTTCACCGGGAATTTGCAACTGGCGCTCCATGGCGAATTGACCCAGTCGATAATGCCAGCGTCCAGGAGTGCAGGCAGGTGCTTCTTTTGCCATTCCACTTCCTTCTGCGTATACAACTTTGGCTTCATCCGAACAGGGCGGCACTTGGTCGTCGGAATTCGATGTTCGATCAGGTCCGTCGCGGGCAGCTTCCTCACGTCACTGCAAAACCGGTCTCTCCAGGTGTATAGCAATCGTAACGCCTGAGACTTCTCCGCTTCCGTCAGCTGCTCTCCGACTTGGATTTTCTTTCCTTCGTCCTGATTGAACCACTTCAAGATCTCCTCGTCCGAACTTGTGATGTCCATGGAACGTTTGCTTTCGGCCGGCCGTCGTTGCGTGGGAAAACCGAGCGTATTGCCAAAAGCTTCCTGCAATTCTCCCTTCGATTCGGCGTTTCCCTCTTCTATGGCGTTTCCTTCCATCCCTTCTTTTTGAATTCCGACGACCCCGTCGGTGGTTCGTGACTGCTTGTCCTTCAAGGTGTTGCCCGACGTTGACCGATCCGCGGTAGCGGCCGATAATGACAGACTCTCGACAGCGGCGGCGCTCGACGACCGATTCTCGGCAGCGACCGAAAATGACAGGTTCCCGACAGCGGCGGCGGCTTGCGGCTGTCTGTTCCGAAAATCCGTACTCCTTGCGATCCCTTCTTCGAACTCCCGCACCCATCTCATCTGGACGTCCCAAGCAATCCACGGGTCTGGCAAGGTGAGATCCGTTCTCCCGTTCCGGCGTCGTTCCATCGTCTCCCACTTCATCCATCTTCCCCAGTCTTCCCAGTCTCCTCCACCTCCAAACAAATCTCTCTCCCGTCTCCAACAACAACAGATAACACGCCATTACATCCTCCATCAACTCTGTCGTTACCCGCAAATCACAATCCGATCCGCCTTCACCCACTCCTATCCCTTCTTTCTCCCTCTTTTCCTCGCCAGAATCCTCTGTCATCGTTTCGCCCAAAACCGCCAACACATCGTCATCCGAAACAGCCAAAACATCGTCATCCGAAACAGCCGAACGCGGCGAAAACAGCTCTGCCGAACACGGCGAAAACGCATCTGCCGAACCCGGCGAAAACACATCTGCCGAACACGGCGAAAACACAGCTGCCGAACATGGCGAAAACAGCTCATCGCCCGGACGTTCATCGTCTGAAACAACTGAAAGATCAACAGAAAGCACATCTTCGAACCTTTCCGCCACATCCCAAAAAACCTCTGCAAACTCGACATCTTCAAACTTTTCCGCCGCATCCGTAAAAACCTCTGCAAACTCGACATCTTCAAACTTTTCCGCCACATCTGTAGAAGCATCCACAAAATCAACATCAACATCAACATCAACATCAGTAACTCGCATCAACTTTTCCACCACACCTCCGTACTGAACATCTGTAATTTCTTCAAATCGCACAACTTTTGATCTTACCGGTCCTTCACACCAATTCCCCACCTCACCTATTTCTGAGCAATCAAAGACTGCCCCTAATTCTTCGTCTTGAATCGAGCCGCTCCCTTCACTGCCGCCACCCGGAGGCTCGGCACCTCGTGGCGAAATTCGTTTCCCGAATCGTTGTCAGAACACTCTTCTTTTTCGCAATCGCTTGATTCTCCGTCAGCATCCGAAGCGGAACTCCCTTCGTTTGCAGCCTTATCCGTGTCCGCCGTCTTGTTCGTGTCCGTTTCCTGGTCCGTATCCGTATCCGTCTCTGTCACTTGGTCGCGGATCTTCTGGTAGAGCTTCTTGCAGAGGTCGTTCCGGGATAATCTCAGCTCGTCCACTGATTCCTCGTCCCACGATTGTGCTGTGTCGGCGTGGGTATTGGTACACATCTGAGGAATCTCGGCCTGGACGTCTGAGGACGTGATCGTAGCTTCCACCGGATAGCGGTATCCGGCCATATCGTGAATGTGATATGTATCATTAGCCTAATCTCCAAGGGCTTGTACCTGTTTCATCCATCTCCGACCGAGGAGCAGCGTATAAGAGGACCTAGAGTATGTCCCCGGTAAGCAGTAACATCGAATAGAGGCCGTCACTCCCGCCACCGTCACTTCCAGATCCACATAATACTTAATCTCATGAAATGTCGAGGCTGCTGTCTTCATAACCACTTCGCTCTGCGGCTTCAAGGTCAAATCCATTCTCCTGGCCAATGACAAGGGCATCATGTTCAGAACAGATCCACCGTCCACGAGGGCCCGCTTAAGCGTACACGAGTGTTGTCCTTCGGATTGCATCACTTGAGCAGTCGTGTAGAAATTGACAATCCGGCCGACGGCTTCCGGTAACGCGTGTCCGGTCTTTCCAGATTGGCCCTTGGATGATATCGGTTCCACCAATGACACCACATTCTCCTGTTCCTTACTCTTCTTTTTTCTTGGTGCGCGCTCTTGTACCAACCCATAGGACACTTCTTGTCTAGTGCTTGGAGCTAGAAGGAAAAGTTGGCCGTAAGTCATACCCCTCACCTCAGTATCCCTCAAGGTCGCCATGGTGTCGAACTTTGGCTGTCCCTTCATCATCCGGATTGGCTCCCTATCGTTCGGGTGGCGGCGTTTCTTCTTTGTCTTCTCCAGTAGATCGGCCGGAATCGTGGCCGGTGGGCGTCCTGCCAACTCTTCCTCAGGTATGGCTCGTCCTGGGCGTCCACTACCAACCGGCTTGAGGGTCGGGCGTTTGGGCTGTGGTCGATGCGCCACCACCTCTCCATCCGATGTTGCCCTCTTTCTCTTGTCCACAGGGTTCGGGTCCGGACCATCCCAGGCTAATACGTCTGCATAGTCTTTAGCATCCTCATATTCCATACCTTCCAGTGCCGAGGCCAGCATTCCCCCGTCCTCTGTCTCGATCATGTTGACCGCTGTCGGGCCTTGCCCGGCCGCTGTTGGTCCTTGTCCAGCTGTGATCAGTCCTTGTCCGGCCGCTGTCGGTCCTTGTCCGGCCGCTGTCGATCCTTGCTGTTGGTTGCCCCTCTGCAGCTCCATGACCTGTCTCCTAAGGAACTCCACCTCTTGCTGCATCCTGGTGTCCGGCTGATATGGTTCCCAGCGTTGTTCGTTTCTGCCCTGACCGTAGCGTTGCTCGTTTCCGCCCTGACCGTAGCGTTGCTCGTTTCCGCCCTGACCGTAGCGTGGTGGATATGACCTCCGTCGGCCAGAATTCGCGTTAATTCTCTGTATGTTTTCGGCTCGGATTTCAGGGGCAACTCGTGGCTTCCGACACTGGGACTCGTAATGGCCTGGCATCTCGCAATTGTAGCAAACAATGTTCGGGTTGGTTGCCATCCGGTCCTGGTGACCTGTTTCGATCAGATTGGACTGAACTCCGTGATGTTCATGACTGCCATAGCCCAATGGCCCTGTGTACGGATGGGTCGGTGTCGTAGGAGTGACGGGTCCTGCTGGAACGATCTTCGATTGGGACGCCAGTTCTCGGAGCTCTTCGATCTTCTTGTCCAATAGATCTTCCTTCATCTTTTGTACTTCCCTCAGCTTCTCCTCCAGTGGATCCGCAGGTGACCTCATAGGACTCTTCTCGTCTTTCCTCGTCTTCTCTCTGCGGTCTCTCTGCTTCTGTTCCTTTCTCTTTCTCCTCTCCTTCTGTTTTCTCTTCTTCCTGTATTTCCGATCATCTTCACTCAAGTCGGAATCAGAGGAGGAGTCAGAATGGGTCTCAGAGGAGGAGTCAGAGTCTGTCAGGAGCAACGCTTCTCTTTAAGAGATGTCCGAGCGGGCGATACGATGGGCGTTTGATATACACGTCTCGAAGCGTGTCCTTCCGATCTGTGCCCAAATGTCAGCCATTGCTGCCAATGAATTCCGGTGTCCTTTCTCGCGAAGTCCTCGACAGAATCGAGACGTCAACTCCTCATGCATTTCATCACGGCCTTCGCATGCCACTGTCAGCTTTTGTGCGCGTCGAATGTAACGTTCTAGCGGTTCGTCCACCCTCTGATGCAGGCTTGCGATCTTGTCTCGACCGTTGCTGATGGCGCTCTCTCCGAATATCCGGTAACGACAAGTGAGGGCCTCCGTGACTCGGACGGGTTCCTCTTCCCAATTTCCCTTCAAACTTCGGATATACTCTCGAACCCGTGATCCGCAATGCCTATGGATTAGAGCCACATGATCAGTATTCTGTTCTTCCTCGGAATAGTATTTACCAGTTTCCAGGTTCCTGTTCATGCGCCTCTGCACCGCCCTTAGGAACCGATCCACATCTTCGCCAGCCTTTCCTCGAAACTTATCAATAATAACACTGTCTTTCGAGTCTGATCGGTAGTAATGATGATGTTGCGATTCCTTCCGATCGCGATCGTCGGTACGACGGTTCTCAGATCGACCACGGCTCCTACTGCCACCATCTTTCTCGCGCTCGGGAGATCTGTTGCTAGGACCGGCTGCATTCGGCATGGCCCTTGTCCCCCCTGTTGTCGACATGGTCGGTGATTCCAACTTGCCAATTCCTTCACTATTACTAGGTGATGACGGCCGATCAGTAGCACACAGCAATGGAGACTTCTCACTATCCTCAATACTGAGCTGATTGAGCCGATCAATCAGGTTCCTGACTGCCTCGCGGTGCTCGCGATTTCGTTGCTGGACGTATCCGATTCTTCTCAACCAGTAGATTGCCTCTGCCAGTCTGTCGATGAAAAATCTGAAGAGAACCGAGATCCGGGTTTGGCGCACCAGATGAAAGACCTATACCAGGCCCGATGAAGATCATGACAATAAAGGAAGGTGGACTCAAGAGAGAAGGGGTGGGTGTTGTCGCGACCCTATGATTGGCGGATTCTGTCTATGGCGGATGATGTGCAGGATGCGGAACAAACCCCGCTCTACCACTCGTTAAGTACACAGAATTGGGTGACTAATCCCCAACAGAACCTAATTACTCCCACAGTACATAGAAATCGGTAATCGACAAGCCCACCACGGGGTACCTTGCGCTCACCTTGCGCTCACTGTAGGTGTGGACTGAATATCTAGTGACGATGCAGATGCCAGCAACGTGTTTTTGTGGGGATGTAGCCTTGACAAATGAGTATCTCCTTGTCTGATTGGCCGGGCTACGGGTGGCCAATATCGCATCTAGATATGTAGACTAGATGCTGGACACTGTGCCAGGTGCGAGTGGGGGTAGTTACACCAACCTTCCGAAAATGCCAAGACCAACCGGTTTTGCATTGCCGTATAGTTAGTTACCCTCTCGCAATGGTTTCATGCGGGAGTCTCTGCCCTTCCTGACCGCAGATTGAGTGGCCGATGAATTCGACGACGAGCACGGCAATGGTGAGCACGGCGATGACCAGCACGGCGATGACCAGCACGGCGATGACCAGCACGGCGATGACCAGCACGGCGATGACCAGCACGGCGATGACCAGCACGGCGATGACCAGCACGGCGATGACCAGCACGGCGATGACCAGCACGGCAATCGCGAGCACGGCGGTGGTGAGCGCGGCGATGATGAGCGCGTGATGGTGGGCACGGCGACGACGAGCACGACGAGTGCTGAGTGACCTATCGAGCGACAGTCCGTGGGCAGGAGAAATGCGCCACAACGCATCAGTACGTTTGAAACCCAGATAATCTCTCCATTGCTGCCCTCTGCACAGCTAAATCGCTTTCAGTAGCTCTAGGAGCGCGTTCGATAAACGATGGCGATGGCGACGGCGGGGAGGTGAGTGAACTTCAGGAGGAGAGCTGAGCGTTTTACTGCCGGACAACGACGGCCCGCAACGATTGCCATCGATCATGCAACGCCCATCTTCGAGCCAAACATCTCCCCACTGATTTCAATCGGGCGGCCCGTCGCGACAGGCACGCAAACTCCAATAAGAAGACTACTTTCAAGCATCCCAAACTCCGGTGCGAGACTTCTCTTGAGTACCACGGTGTGTGCTGCCCCGGACATATTGGGGGTGGTGAGTTCCGAGTGGGAATGGGAGGGAGAAGGGGGAGAATGGCGCGTGGTAGCTGCGGCGCATCTCCGCGATGATGCGACTCTCTTGAAGGTTCATGATCAACTACTGGGGTAGAAGGAATAGAGCTGTCGTTGCTGGCTGTTCTCCCGGAGTGAGTGGATGGTATGGCTATCTTATTTTCTCTACCAAATTGTGATTGTAAATAGCTTCTACCGGCCATAATCGCCGGGATTTCATGCCATTTTTTTTCCCCGTTTGTTTCTTCATTTTAGCAGGCGATACGTGAGGATCATGGGCTGATTATAAACAGTTTTCTTGTCCGCGGCCCAACCCCGGCCGGAGCCCCGGGTGCAAGAGTATGCTATACGAAGGATCGGTCAATCAATTAATGTTCTCTGTCCAACACGTGGTTACCGCTTTTCCACCCCACCGATACTACCGCCGGAAGAACAGTCCGGTCCAAGCCCCTCGCACGGCTGTCGCTAGCGGTATCACCGATCAGTGGAGCACCATCTAGATGAGTTGCACGCGGAACGTGACTTGCAGGGTGAGTCGGAAGGCCAGGTGGGGGATTCGTGTTGGTTCTATAGCCCCCGAGCGGTTAGAACAAAATCGATGACGAGGGACATTAGGTGGGTGTGGCGAAGTTTCCTGAATGCGGTGGATGGTGACATTTCCCTCTTTCCTATTAACAGGTTGTGTTTGTATGAATACATGGCTTTTACCAGCCATAGTCCCCGGTCCCATGCTTTGCTTTTGTTTCATCGTTTATTGCGTGTGGCTTGACTAGACCATGGAAAATTCACACCCGTTTCTCCGCCACCGTCCGATATCCTGAGCGGACATTCAAGATCATGGCCCGGTACTAGTGAGGCTTCCCACTTCCCCCATCTTCGCCGGGCACCTACAAGGAACACACTGACAAAGGCAGACTGTAGGTGTCTACTACCCACTCGCCTTGTAGCTCTCCAGACCAAGTCCTCCGGCATTCGTTGCCCCCAGGCTTTCTCCCACGGCCGGTGCGTCGTACTCGTTAGCCTCCCTTGCTCCTGCGTAAATGCGTCGCTAGCTACCTCCTCTACCACTAAGTATTAATGGTGCTAGTTAATCCGCTTCAATAATCTCTAGAAACTCTAGGATGGCCAAACCACACCTTACGTCTACGAATACATCCTCCATCTTTGTGCGATGCCTCCGTCGGTCGTCTATGGCCCTTGTCCATAGCTTCTTCTGCTGACTCTTCCGCTTCGGAGTTCTTGGGGACATGCTCTCGGGTCACGGGCTTGTATTTCCACCACCAACACTTGGCTGATGGACGGCTAGTCCGGAGAAGTTGCCTAGTCAGGGCATGGCCTGTCTTGAGCCGTAGAAGCGGGCTGCCAGCACCTTCCGGCTTTGGGCGCATTCGTCGTCAGGTCGCAGCTTCCTGGATGTTTACTTTCGTCTTGATCCTTCTGAGCTCCCAATGGCGCGCTTCCCCCTCCGTATTATCTTTCTAATCATTAATTGCATGCGACCCATCTAGATCACGCACGGCTGCTATCAGCATTATTACCGATCGGAAGAGCACCACCCGGACGAGTTGGGGCGGCGCGGGACTCCCGGGACGAGTCGGGCCGTGGAGTGAGAGGTTCTGGTTGGTTCTACTGCCTCCAAACGGTCGGAACACGCTCGGTGGGCGACGACGACGGAAATCAGGCGGCATTTTCATGGTTTCAATGAAGGTCATTAAATAGTGAGAGGGCTGGCTGTAGAGTAATATCCCTCTCGTCGGGTTTACTTCTTCGCGCCTGCTTCTTTTGTGTGGGAAGTTACAGCAGAATATTCGTATGTAGGCCCGCTGTTTCTTTATTTTAGATATATTAATCGCGTGCGACCTATCTAGATAGATCCTAGCGATGCCACGCTCCGTTTCCGTTCACTACTGCTTTCGGCTGCTCGTGCACCCTGGACAGACCCAAAATAAGAATACGTGTAAAACTCACCGCTGCCTCCCAAACCTCATTCCTCTCCTGCCCTCTCTTCCTGACGCTCCCTGATCTCCAACTCCGACACGTCACTCATGGCATCTACCTCAGCCCTATCCATCCCCACCCTTCGTCCTAACTACATCCGTGACCAAGAGAAAGTCCAAGATCGCCGGGCTGCAGCGCTCATCCGCAAAGAGATCCCGGATCTTAAGCCGATATTTAGATACTTCTCCCGTTCTGCTTCCTCACCTTAGCCCACAGAATATTCTGCTGACGCTTCCAGTGCGGGCAGCACTTGAAGAGATACTCGCAGGCGTCGGTCCGGTGCGGGCACCGCCGGCATTGGCCGTGGACTTGCTCTTCGTCCACTTGAAGCACTGGCCAGTGAGACAATGACCGGTCTTCAGCTGGTAGAATCTCGCCGTCAGCCGCTTGCTGGTCTTCGCTGGAGCCGAGTCCGGTTCTTCCCCTGCCGGCAGTACTTGTGCTCTTTCCAGTGATTTGCGAATCCGCCCACATCTTGGCTTCCATCTGAGATCTCCCGCTTGAGATGTGCAAGCGATCTGGGGAGGGCGTTGGCCTGCCATATTGGTCTGTGCATTGCTTCCATTTTGTGCCGCGAGCGTCAGGCTTCTCTGCTGCGAGCTTGGTATGTAGCAGGCGGCATTATATCAATCGCTCATATTTCACGTCGAATGGAATTCCATGAATCCACATTGATTGGGTAATTACGTGCTTTTCATTGAGGGCATTTGAGGACAATTATGATCTGAAAAAAAAAACCTGAAAAAAAAACCAATATTACCGCTAAAACCAATGGAGCCGATAGATAGAAAACGAGAGGACAAAAGAAACAGAGGGCAAATAATAAGGGCAAAAATTATAAGGTAAGGGCAAGAAACGAGGGACGATGGAAAGAAGAACGAGGGACAAAAGTGGACAGGGACAAACATCTAAGAACAAAAACTAAGTTCATAGCACTGTCGGCTTTCCATCACGCAGGATATGTATTTGGCATACATGTTTTGGTTCTGGTACCGTTCATCAACCACCATTCAATAGAACAAATCATGCACACACACCGCGGCTGGCAACCAAACATCGCATAGCCCGCTCCTGTTCTATCGGTTCGCTGGACAAGCCGCAATGCGCGCTTTTGGTGTTGTCCTAGAAAGTATTTGCGGTTGATAAGGTTGTTGGGTAAAAATGGTGTCACTCCAGTAGGGGGCGGCGGCGTCATCGGCCGGCCCTCGTTGTTGTCCATCCGAATATAATTGCGTTGCTACCGTCAGGCTGGCGGAGGCCTCGTATCCAAAAGATAAAAAGCGGGAAAAATAACGCTGCTGGCTACCAAGGATAGGGTGCGTGAGACAATAGGTAGGTAAGTCGCTAGTCGATAGGAACAATACGCGTCCTCTCCACTTCACCGACGTCTGACGATGAGATCGTCGACGTTCGTTCCACCCAGACCGTGAACGTCTTGGGCTTCACTTCCCCAGGGCCTGGCAATAGCGTCGTGGATTCTGCCGAGACGGTGTGCGAGCTCCCCGATTTGTATGATATATCAGGGCTCCATTCCTGACCGGCCGATCCGCGATCACGCGAGAAACCCGTCCACAACGGATCCGGTGACAGAGTGCGAGATTGGGGCTCGGGCGATGCGGTTCTGCTACTGACTTCGCGTGCAAGAGTGAGACGGTCCTGCGGAATTGTAGTCTTTCGTACAGTGTGGTATGGGGGTTTGCTTCGCACGGCCATGAATGCGGCGGGATTAAACGCATGGTTCGCGGGTCTGGCATACGAGGGTCTGTCATCGTTGGTTCTGGCATTCATGAGCCCGGCCTGCGTGAGCCTCAGCTCTTCCTCATCGGTGATCGCGACCGAGCCTGTGAAAGCATTAGCAGGGTATCACGATAATCGTCGACATGGCCTCACCTATTCGCGTGATGCCGTCATCGCATGTCCAGATTTCCGGCTCGTATATATTACCGTTTTGGTCAGCCCAGAAAGGACGGCCGTCGTCGCGTCGGATCGGGCTGTCGATTACTAGTGGGAAGTCGCGTTCAAACAGCCGGAGAGGTGGAAATGGCGAATAGCGACGGACGGGCTGCGATGCTGCTGCGGTAGGTATATGACGCGTCGGGACTATTTGAAATGGTGGTGGACTGGCCAATTGTGCAGTGGCGGTTGGCGGCGCAATGGACGGAAATACGTACGGCGTGTGGTTGGGCGTTGGGGACATGGGTGGTGATACGGGCAGCGTGAGGTCGGCCACAGGGGACATGAAGGGTGACTCCGTCAACGTGAGGTCAGCCGGTAAGGCATTCAACGAGGCATTGAATGAGGTAATGAGCGGAGACGTGATCGGCGTGGGGTAGGCCAGTTGGGCAGTGGGCGGCAGTTCGTGTATCGTGGGCGCCCAGTAAGGAGTGAGCTCTCGAAAGCGGTTGCTGTTACGTCGAAGTTTCATCACAATCGACATAATCTTGGACCTGGTCCCGAGGCGCCAGATTCCGTAATCAGCCTTCAACTGTTTAATGGAGGCATAGGAGAGAAGGAGGTAGCCGGTGACGTGGTTCTCGCGAAGTCGGCCCAAATCTTCGTCGCCCAGAATGCCCCTGAAGACGCGTAGGAGGTCGTCGTTCGTGAAGCCATAAGGATCAACGTTTGCGAGGTTACCGGTTCTCGAGATACGAATGGCTTCTGGTTCGGCAAAGGAAAACCACGAACGGTCCTCGTCACGGACGGGAGGGAGCGTGGTTGGGACGTCCATGGTAGCGAGCAGCTAGACGGGTCGTCTAGATTGTCGAATTGAGGTCCGCTTCGAAGAAGGTAGCGAGGATGGTTGTGGTCGATGTGCGATATTGACAGCGATAGATGCAGCAAGAGAAGAAGCTTATGGGGAAGAGTGATGCGTGTGGGCTCTTCGCGCATATCTACCATTATTCTCTGGAGCCAAGCCACTAGCGCATCCAGACACCTTTGTAGCACATGCATCATTTACGCCACTGATGATATCCTTTGTTCTCTCAAATAACGCCAAGAGCACGACGACGGTGACGCTGAGCTATCTAGTCTACGCACCAGAGCTCGGAAGTCATACAGTATGTACCCGGGTGACATCCCAGCCGTGTCAACGCTGAACGGCCTGTACTAGTTATGTAATAGTCCTCGTTAACGCGTCTGGACACTCAAAGTATCATGATTAATCATGCGGTCGTACATATTAATTCAAGGGTGTCCATGCCTGCATGTAGAGCACTTCACCTGGGGAAGACAACATCCCCCAAGCAAGTATATTTCGAACGCGAATTGTGGCGGGGGAAAGTGTTGTAAGCATGTATACATAAGTACATCTACAAATCTGCAGAGTGCAGGTAACTATTCTAGTGGTAGTTGAAACAGTGCAGATACCATAGTCTACGCACGCGATGATTCGGTTTTTGATGCCGCACACGCGAGACCTTTGCCTTCCCAGGAAAAAGCGATGTCTCCACCACACTATGTATCATGGGCGCCGGTATTGAGCGAAGTTCTTGGACGTTCGAGCTACGGTTTCGGCGCTAAGTGTTTGGAGTTTTTTTCTGGACCCTCATTTTTGTAGGTACGACGGTTGGTCTGGAGGTGTGGTGACCGCTGGCTGTGTCTGTTTCACTCGAGGTCACGATGCGGGAAGATATGGAGGTGGATGCAACAGATATCCATTTGTGACCATCAGTTATACCGAATTGGCCGAGGCAATGAGCAACCAGTTCACATATCCCAAAAATCAGAGTACCACCTGACAAGCATGAAAGTCAAACGGTACAAGCAGAACATTGGGAGACCGAAAAGTACTCTAGCGCAGAAGATAAGCAACGATCAAGACGCCGCGAAGGAAAAACAGTCACGATGGTCTTCAGTGAAAGCTAGCAAGTGTCGAATCGCCGATGGTAGATGATGTAATATCTTACCAACGATGGTCCAATATCGGCTCATGGTTGTCACTAGCTACTTCGACTTTTAGGCGTCGGATTCTCGGGTTCCGTTGCTGCTTGGAGCACAAACATTGGAAGCATTCCGGAACCATGAAGGATAAGGGGCCGGTGATGCGGATTGGCAACGAACGGGTGATCGGAAGGTAGGGGGACCGAAGAGCAAGTTGAAAATAAAATTGAGTGGGGATGTGCGCCTTGGATTCTGTTAGCACTGCTGCGGTAAGCCCACTACGCGGGTTCTGTCCGCTCTTTATTCACTCAAGGGAGAAGACATACAGGAAGACAAGATGGTGGTTCTCAGTAGGTCTGCTCCGCAGAGGTGAAAGTTGTAAGGAATGACGATACCGACCGAAGATAACGACAGTGCGAAGGTACTGGAACTAACCAGCCGCGGTAAAGAGAAGGCGGGCTGGTAAGGACTTCGATAAGGGAGGCGAGCAGTGACGAGCAGAACGGAGTAGGCAGGGCGAGCATGATGGGAGAATACCAACGAAGGAGGAGGTGTCTACAAGGTCCTCCAACAGAAGAAATGTTGGCTGCAGGGGCTGGATGGAATGTTTGCTGCATGGTGCCTATCCCCCAGTTTGGAATGCTTAATCACCCCCACCCCCACCATCGCGTCATACCGCCATCTCAACGTCCAGCGTTGAAGACACCTCACTCTATCTACACCATTCTTGCTCTCTCCCGCCGGCATCACGGGATTCACTACGACTGAAGTCAGTCCTGAGATGATGCCGTGAACAAACCTTTTCGACGCTCCCACATCTCTCGACGAATGCGCTGTACCACAAGAGCCAGTGCAAACAGAAGTCACCACCCGCGTTTGCACGCAACTATCGACAAGCAACACCAGATGCGACGGACTCATTAGAGGGATTTAGCAACGGGTTGGGGATCGAGTTGGGGATGGATTTTGGGGTGTAACTGTGGCAACCGGTTAAAGTCAGCAACAACAATCGATCCCCAACCCCAACTGTTGGGGAAAGATCCCGAATAGTTGGGGATCACTAGCGGGTTGGGGATGTCTTTGTTTGGAATAGTCTACATTCTTGGCTAAGCCAGACGAGGAACAGCGCCGACAGGGCCTCTGCAGAGGAGTGACTTGATGGCCCTTCTACACTCCGATGAAGATCTCTACAGCTCGAACTTGACGGCTGCCCCACCATGCGATCGCCCTTCGACTTCCAGCAATCTCCATGACGAGGGGGCCCAGCGCCCCCGCATCACGATGAGGGAACAGCATGGTGCTGGTATCCAACTTCAAGAAAATCCCCCGCACAGTCTCACGGCAGGCATGCGATATGGGCTTGCTACCGGCGACCGGCCTCTATCCAGTAATACGGCCACTGGTACTGCTCTGGGTCATCACGCTTATGGCCGCGGTGGTGGATTCAGTGGCTTTGCAAGTCACCAACAATGGAGTACGGTTCGGAGCGGTCGTTCCTCCTTTGTTCGCGGTACCCAACGTGATGGTATCGGTAACGATGATATGCAATGTAAATTTTTTTAGTCCTGCGACCTCCCCATCCCCCAACTCTTATTTGCTAAACCTCGTTGAAAGGAAGTTGGGGCCCAACACTGGAATGCCACTAGTAGATCCCCAACTTTCATCCCCAACCACAACTGCTAAATCCCTCTACTGTCCGTATGTATCTCTTTATTTTATCCCCATTATCTGCACTAAGCTAAAAAATTATCCGTGATTAAGTTCGAGGATCGGCCATGAAAAAAAAACGCAAGGAAGAAAGCAGAGACCGATTCTGCATCTGCTGGTATCGACTTCAGCGAGCGTATACAGGCGCCTGTACCCATCCTCGTCAACACCGTCAGATTCCCACCAAGGCCGATGCAGTAGGATCACCGCCAGCTTTTAGTACCCTGCGTTGTCCAATAGTGACCGCGTCCGGGTCCACCTTTCTTTTCTCGTACCCGGCGCGTAGAACGTAATCATGCAGGTGCTCATTAGATACTTCAGATACTCGAGGAACGGGTAGTGCGGGCGTGGGGCTCATCGGCCCGAGTTCAACACCGGATTCATAGATTTATCCAAGTTCGGGCGTGTCGCTCATGGGCCCCGAGTTCAGCACCGGATTTATAGATTCATACATGTTCGGGTGTGTCGCTCATCGGCCCAGCACCGGATTTATAGATCTATACAAGTTCGGCCATGTCGCTCAGCGGCGGCGAGTTTAGCACCGAATTTATAGATCTATACATGTTCGGGCGTGGGCTTAGTCGTTCACCGGCCGTGAGTTCTACTTTGGATTCATAGTTCTATCGAGGGCCCCCCTGCTCTTCATGGGCAAGGTTCTTCCCAAACCTGTTAAGCGCCATGTGTGGGAGGCGCGTACTATTTTGCAAAATAACCCCTTTGAGGGAATTTAGTTTCGCGCTAATTCTCACATTTCGCTAGTTTGCATGCCGGGGGTGTGGTTTAGTGGTATAATTCCTCTTTAGCATAGAGGCGGTCCAGGGTTCGATTCCCTGCACCTCCAATTTTTTTCCATTTTTTTCCATTTTTTTTTCCACCATGTCTCGGGGTTTTTTTGGTTTTTTTTTTTGGTTTAATCATTACTCGCGGGGCACCTAGCTAGATGATGGCGTGATTATGTACACTACGTTTCCTGTCCGCTGTCCGCGCAGTGGCGGCC
>Ga0307516_10003012_pt1 | contig 21989 bp, 24 predicted proteins | sample 19_EM_MG_FD_203310 | JGI IMG/M metagenome (GOLD analysis project Ga0307516, IMG submission 203310) | Populus trichocarpa ectomycorrhiza microbial communities from riparian zone in the Pacific Northwest, United States - 19_EM | ecosystem: Host-associated > Plants > Roots > Unclassified | place... | reverse complement strand
CCTAGGAAAATCTACCCACCGTCCGGCCAGTTCGTAGATCCAGCCCATTCATACACGGGCCGCCAGTCTATAGATGGGCCGGCCCATCTATAGACCGATCTTTCCACCCACTGGGCTAGAACATATACGTCGCCATAGTCTAGAAAAGGCTGAATGCGAGTATGATTAAACAAAACCCTGAGTGTGAGGATCATTTCTGCCCTTGCTTACGAAGTCTGGGAGAGTAGCGATGGCTTTGTCCGAGTTCGGCAGAGAGAGCCTGCAACATCCGACCTGACACATCAAATATCACTCATATCATATGTTGGAGTACTCAATATCAATCCCGCCCGTCCAAGCTCCCCCCATAGTAAAACCGCCATGACCCGATAGGGTCGCATACGACCAACGAACCACAACCACCATCACCACCACCAGCCTCCCCCGTAGTCCTCCCCTCCCCCCCGTATTCATACTTTCTCACGCAGCTTGGCTGGTCTGGCCGGCTCTGGCTCTGCCCATCACACACAGTCATCTCCTCCAACGCAGTCATCCCCGCCAACATCTCCAATCCTGCTGGCTCGCCCTTCATCCTCCTCCAGCTCCCTTTCTCGTTTGAACTAGCCGCTAAAGAACATATAACTCCTCGCCAGAAACGAATCTTCATGCTGGCGCGCAACTCGGTTTACCCTGCCTTGCCTCAAATCCATGGCGGGCGCCTCTTTGTTCCCGAGGCCCCTGCGTCCGTCCGGCAGCCCTCTTGACTCCTCCCCCTGTCACGTTCCCTGTTTCCTCCGGGAGCCCTCCTACTGATGACCGCAAGGACTGGGCCACTGTTGTTCTTGGCGGCAGCCCCGCTCCCGCCTGGCATCTCGGCGATCGGGTGGGCTTTGACCTTCGTACCAAGCTGCGTTGCTATCAGCTTGGCTGGGGGCGAGGTAGTATCCGTGTTGTAGCGGGAAGCCCGGTCGTGATCGGAGATGAGAGGCTGCTGCGCGTCGAGGGTGTTGCGCTGCAACATGGAAAGGTAGTCGTCGGTGGCGTCCACCGCGCGCCTATTCTTGCCGATACCCTCCATGGGTCCCAGAGGTGGGAGAGGGTAGAGTAGTACTACTTCTTTTCTGGGTTTCTGTGGCTTCTTGGCCGTGAGGGACATGAGGCTGTCGTAGTTGATGTATTGGCGAGTATTGGGGGTGCGGCGGGGGTTCCCGGAGTACCAGGCGGAGAGCGGCAAGTTGATGCTCGGCGCTGTGTTGTCCTCGGGTTCGAGCTTGGCGGCGGCCTCTTGTCTGAGCCTGGCGGCGGCTGCGGCGGCGACCGACTTTTCCCAGTTGGCCTGCCAGATGCGCTCGCGGTGTTCTCTGGAGAGAATAGCGTTGAATATCCAGTCGAAGAGCCCCATTTCGGCGTGTCGTTCGTTCAAGCAAGGCACTCGGTATAAATGACGGGTGCTATCGAGTTGGCGCGGGGGGAGGGGGAACGGGTGGAACTGATTATTTAGAAGTAGTGGTAGCAAGCGAGGATTTAACATCAGACGCACCTAAGAATTACTGTTTAACTCTTCCTATCCTTCTGCCCGGAGCGGCCACCTCCCAGAAGACCTGCCAAAAGGGTGTCCACGGAATTCCTTCCGTTCTATATGCCATCACCCGGCCCAAAGCAACCGCTGGCTCCGCCGGCGAAGCTCGAAGGATGCACGACCGAAGGGGGCGACTTGATAGCCGAGTGGCGGTAAAGGGGGGAGGTGGGAGGAAAATAGCCCGGTAAGAGAGTACATAGAGTGCATGAGGATAGGGAGAGTTGGCTGGCTCGTCTGTAGGATTTCAAAGTGTTGACACGCTCTAGCCCCAGAGCGACTAAAGCCAAGGTTTCATTGGCCTTGTTGAGCTATTTGTATACTGTAAGTAACTACTGAGTAGTCGGGGGGAGGGTGGAAAAAAACGTAGTTTTCCCGCTAAACGCATGTTTCTTTCGTACCACGACGTGAAAAATACGTATTTTGGCCGTTTCGATACACGTGCAGCAGGAAAACTACTTTTTTCTTTTGCACTCCCCTTGACTATGATACAGTTTTTTTGTATAATCACACTAGCATAGAACCTACCTATCTAGACTATGGCGGCGTACATTTTTATCCGTCCGCTGTCCGCACGGTGGCGGCTCGTTGCAAGCTCCCCGTTGCCCTGGCCTCCGCCCAGGCCTTTCCCCCTTGACTATAGTAGATAGGTACCTATATCTGCAAGTGTGATCTCCTCACCCAGGCGAGGGATCTCGTACGGGATAGCCCCGGGTGTTGGTTGCATTGTGTTTCTTTTCTCTTTCTGCGTCCACTCCGGCAGCAATCGCGGCCTGCTGCAGCTCACTACTTAGGGGTCAAGTTGGGGCCATGACTGAGTGACATATCATGACATAGGCCTTGCTTTATTCATTACTCGCATGCGACCTGGATAGAACATGGCGAGGACGTACAGTGTCCATTTTCCGGTCCGCAGTCCGCACTGTGGCGGCACGTTGCACGCTCCCGTTTGCCCTCCACCGGTGCAAACGAAGGCACCGGCGGGGTGGGGCAAGACGCAGAAAATACCTGTCTAGGAATATAGCTGTAATGGCACAGCGCCGTCACCACCAATGCCAAACGACTAGGGCCTGGAAGGTTCTGGATTGCGTGGCTCGAGGAGAAGGCTTTGGGTTTTGGGTTTTGGTTGCGCGGCAAGAGGGAGGGCCTGGATTGCGCGGCTCGAGGAGAAGGCTTTGGGTTTTGGGTTTTGGTTGCGCCGCGAGAGGAAGGTCCCTGGATGGCAGGGCGCGACGAGGAAAGGTTCTGGTTCTGGCTGCACGGCGTGAAGGAGGGTCTGGATGTGGTGAAGAAGTTCTTCACGCAACAACCTATCAAGAGAAAAAAGGGTCAACCCTTGAACAAGTCGGCCGCCATCTCCGGTCCAACGTCAAGGAAAAGATCGCGTCTATGGAAATATACAGAGGAGAAGAATAAACTGACTAGACTATGCTATACAGCAGGTTTGTCCTTCCTCCCCCCGTTCTTGTGGATCGGGGGTGGTGGCGTTTGGGCGTTTGATGCGGACGGATCCCCAGAGCAAAGGCTGAGATGTGCCAGCAGGTCGCCGAACAGATGGAGATCCCGTGGGAGGAATCAGAGGTGGTGCGCAAGAAGATCGAAGATTGGAGAGCGGAAGATGGAAAATCAGGCGGGAGGCGCTCCCTCTCCATCGAGTGACTCCACGGAGAACCGCAAGTCAACAGTCCGCACGGCGGGCAAACATTGAGCCTGCTTACGCACAACAAGCAGCCGGCTACGTACCCACAGCCGTGGTCCCTATGCGCCACCCGGTTCCACTTACTAAACACAACACACGGTCTCTGACCCGATTAGGTACCCCCATCGGCGACCGACGGCAGGGAACCTCATCTCTCAGACACGCATTATGGATCGGCGATCGGTCCTCGCGAGGACCATCATCGCAGGATTCGTACGCCTTGTCACGGCCGTCTTTTGTCTGTCTCTTGTTTCCCGGGAGCGCTGCGGTGTACACCAAACAGGGAGGACATTGACTTTTCTTATTCCACCAAACCGTCATCAACCAGGCTAATCTGAAGCGGTGCCAGGGAGCAGGAACACTTCCCCTTCGAAAACGAACGAACCTCAATTACCTGCGATAGCGTGATGGATACGAAGCGGTGGCAACGACAGACGTGAGACACGGGAGTGAGAAGTCCAGCATGGAAGTGACAGTGACGAGGAAGTCCCGGAATGCAAGCTTTCCTATCCGCAGGACATACAGCGTATCCTCAGTCTACAGGAGGAGCTAGAACCAGTGAAAGAGCGAGAGAAGAATAAGTGAACAGGAAATCACCCCCTTCACTGACAACGACAGTAGTGCCGACGCTTTACCAATCATTTACCGTGGAAAGGAGACCACTTCCCGGGCACTATCGGCCGGGCGGATGAGCTCCAGCTACTGGTCAACCAGGAGCCGCGGGCGACAACGGCCTGCTTCCGGACAACATATCTGGGAGCCCTCTCGATGGAGTCTGGTCTCAGGGCAGCGGCGACGCAGCTGGAGAACAGGCAACAGCGGCTTGTGCTACAGCTGTTGAGGCTGCCGCATGGAGGCCAGGCGCGGGAGGTGGTTGGTGCCCCAACGGAAATCGGGCGGCGGCTCACAAATGCCCTCGCCTACGCCAGAAGGACGGAGAGCACAGTTCTGCCTGAGGAGCCGGAGAATCTCGATGCAGAGTCGCTACAAGAGGAGGAAGCCGAGGCCAAGGAAGAGGCAGAGAAAAGAGACCAGGACTCACCGTGTTCACTGATGGGTTACGGCTCGGCAGTGGGGCGGCGGGGTACTCGGTGGTGTGGAAGAGGGGCCTGACCTGGGTGGGTATCAAACTCACATGGGCTACAAACAAGAGGCCTGCGATGCAGAGTGCGCTGCTCTCGCAAGGGCGCTGGAATCCACTTCGAGAAGAAACACAACTCCGGAACGAGTCACAATCTTCACTGACGCACAGGCAGCCGTCAGACGGATGGCCACGGATGAGCCAGGCCCCGGCCAAATCTACGCACTTCGGGCGAGGAAGCACATCGCAGCGCTACGGAGAACCCGGCCTGGCATCATCATAGAGATCAGATGGTTCCCGGCGCACAAAGGGGTGGAGGGGAATGAGAAGGCGGACGAGTGGGCGAAGGTTACGGCGGAAGAGCCAGACACCCGCAGGGTGGAATGGCTGAACTACTTGGACCGGACGGAGGTACGCCCCATGCCACTCCCACGACCCCTCGCAAACCTCAAGCGGGAGATTTCGGAGAAAAAGTGAGTGGAAGTGCGGCGATGGGCTGGAGGCCGGACCTCGATGAAGAGATACAAAATGCCGGAAAGCCACAAGCCGGACGGCACAGTCGCTGAGAGCACCAAGAGGCTCGCCTCAAGGTAAATACTACCAGCTGAAGATAGGACACGCCCGCACCGGACAGTAGCTGCACTGGGCTAAGGCTCGCTCCACCGCCTAGTGCTGGTGGTGTCAGTGCCCCTCGCAAACGAGAGACCACCTCTTCAGGGCGTGTTCGGATTGGAAGATGCAGCAGAAGATTCTGTGGGCGGAGGTGCAGAAGGAGACTGGGAGGTGGAAAAGCCCGTGGAAGATCCGGGATCTGCTTGCCGATGGAAAATGTGGGCAGGTAGTGCTGGACTTCCTCTCGTCTATGGATGTGGGAAGGCTAGTGCCTCCGCTGGAAGAGAGCGACGCCGGGAGTGAGGTGTCAGAGTGGGAAGTCCGGGAACGCCGGGAGCGGGGAGAGGAGCGGGAGGCGGAGACGGAGAAGCGGGGCGACGGGGAGGAACAGCCGCTGTTCTTGCCTACGCCCTCCTTCATGGCATCGGCGGACAAGGAGTAGGGGATGGGTCACGCTTTCCTTTGTTATTTCCTTTGTGTTTTCCTTTGTGCGCTTCTCATCGTCCTGGGACAGGCCTGGGCAGAGGGCAAAAGGGGACCTGCAACGTGCCACCACCGCGCGGACTGCGGACGGAAAAACGGATAAAATGCGCGCCGCCGTAGTCTAGATAGGCTGAATGCGAGTATGATTAAAAAACCAACCACCTACCACACGGATATAGACGATGCAGCGACGATGACTGCCCCTACCTCGCCGAGGATCCCACCCCGGGAGTGAACCTGAACAGTTTTTTCAGGAGGTTTGGCAGAGCGGTACGATGATAGCATACCCCCGGTACCCCGCTGGCAAAGAAGGTGAGAGACAGAAGGAGGTGGATACGGCCTTGATGATCCAAGACAACCTGATCTGGAAGGCATTGGAAGAGTCAGACACCTTTACAGAGGCAGCTCATGGGTCGGCGTAGGTATTCAAGGGCGCCCTGAGACTCGCGTTCTCATAGTCGGGAACGGTAGTGGCATTTAGGGAGGACTAGAGGAAGGTCAATGGCGGCCAGACGGCGATACCAGCTAAGATCTGTACGCAATACCCGAGCTCCCTGACTACAATAAACTTTCCCAGATGTTTCTGCCTTCCAGAGGCTTCCTCCCTTCCCCGAGCTAGAGGAGAATATTTTGGGTGAAAGCAGCCTGCTGACTGATATTGCACTGGTGATGGAACCCTCGTTTGGGGATTTGGCAGCCCCCGCTTCAAGCCGCAATAGGACGGGATTTGTGTGGCATCCTATCAATGAGGAAGAAGTGACACCCGGAGGATGGAAGAATGAGATGGCGATGTAACAGATGCGACTCTTTGTATCTGTTGCTGATGTGTAGAAGCTGGCAAACAGTGACCCAGTTCACAATATCCATGCAGCAATATATCTCGGAGCCGGCTTAACCAAAACTGCAAACACCTCCTTCTCACGCACCATGTTAGCCGGGAGGGGGATCTGCGACTTGCTTACCTCCGCTTGCTCACAACCCGGAACCCACTCACAACCCAAGAAATGCACATCAGATTTCGCTTACGGCTCCATCATCTCTACGCCAATCAAAGGGATATTGGATGGTCATCTTCCCCTTCCCTTGCCATTACCCTCCCGTGTGTGCACAATTATCTGGCTGTGGTTCAAAGCCCGGAACCCCCAAGATATGCAAGGGCGCTGGGATCTTAAAAGATCACTCGTTTACACGCTGCCCAGTCCAGCCCACCTTCAAAAAACCCGTGAGCCCGCGGGCCGTAGACTAGCTTGGACTCCCTCATGCTGGCCAGTCCAGGCCGAGGTCAGGGCTGGCCCGGCCGGACTGTTGGCCCCTGCTCGTTAAACCCTTTGCGGTAGAGCCAGTGGGAGAACCCCGCAGTAGGAAAGACGGGAAAACGATGAAAAGACGTGGAGCAGTAAACGTCAATTCAATAAACCCAATAAGGAAACTTTCATCTCGGCATAAAGGTGAGCGTAGACTAATGCCATGAGTATGAGATGATGAAACGGAGAGGTGGGAACAAAATGGGATGGAGAGAAAGAAGAATGAATGACTGACTATCAACCTATGGGGCAGAAAAGAGAGACATTATACACACTGGCTACCTGGCCTAGAGTCCTAGACGGCAATGTCGGCATCGGCTTCGCTGCCTCGACGTTGCCCATGATGTCTCGCAATCGCCTCTGATGTCTATGACGCCGGTCTAGACATTCACAAGAAAAACATCCTTTCCCAACTGAATCCAGAACACATCAACAAAACCCAATCCCACAGAATCCAGACCACACCAACGAAACCCAATGGTGCCGAGGCCACGTACGAGCACTACCCAACACATGCGTCAATCTGTCCGGCGTCCGCTGATCCAGCGTCGCCCGTCCCTGTCTGGCGCCCGCTCGTACAGCGTCGCCCGTCCTCTGCCCGGTCGCCCTTCCGACGTCTGCTTGTCCCTATCCCCTGTCCTCGCCCATGGCGTTCGCTCGTCCAGCATTCGGCCTGTTCCTGTTCTGTTTCAGGCGTCCGCTCGTCCTGTGTTCGCTCGTCCAGCGCTAAGTCCGTTCCTCTGTCCCCGTCCTCTGGTGCCCACCCGCTGACGCGCCCGCCCGCGCCCTCGGCGTTCGCTTGTCGAAGCGCTCGCCCGTTCCTCGTCCTACATATCCCTTGTGGCGAATTTGCCGCGTTGCTACTTGGAGTCCCGCCCGCCACACCGACCTCGCTCAGTCCGCTGGCGGCACGCGGTAACTCCTCCTGCCCCCGCCTGGCCCAACCCGCTGACAAAGAAAGGAAAAGACAGAAAGAGAGAAAAAAAAACGAAGGAGCAGGAGCCACTATCCCCCCACCCTGGCCGGTCCGAATCTTCCCCCTTTCCGTTTCCTTGCCCTGAAACCTCGGCCGCCTCCCGTTCTTCCGTTGGTTCCACTCTCAGCCCCGCCAACGCGATGAAGGAGGGCGTGGGAAGTAACAGCGTTGTCAGTGCAGGCCTCAGTGCGTACGCTCACTACTAAAAGCCCTTTAATAATGAGTGATGGTTCTTTTCCGCAGTGAAGGGTTCCTCGCGATGATTATATCCGTATGCCCGGGGCAGTCGTTGGTGGACCCCCGCCTACCCCACCTGGCGGCGGGGGTCGGGCCTTCGGCCTCGCCATGATCTTCAAGAGGTCGCATGCGAGTAATGAGGTAACCAAAAAAAATACGGGTCGTTCGGCAGCTTGCCCGGCGGCTCGCTCGCATTGATCGGCGGCTCATTCACCCGGCGGATTGTTTCGATGCGTGCTTTGTGGCTTGCCCGGCGGCTAGCCCAGAAAAGAAGGTCAGTCGGATGAGCCCACTCATTGTCTCGACGCCCCACTTCAAGAATTCCGTGAAATTGCTGGCCGCAGGCGGGGTCATCAAGGCTGTCCGGCCCTGTGGTACACTAGCCGCATACAAGATATGTACATACTTAGGTTATACATCATAGGCTGGGGAGTTTGCAGCTCTCGACGTTATGCCAAGACCTGGGGCTTAGCTGCAGAGCCGCAAAGCCGGTCTTGGCTTGCTTCCCACCTTTCCACTACAATGTCTCCGCAACCCTACGATATTTCCGCCCGCCGGTTTTCGCCTCGCTTCTGCACCTCACCCCTGCACTCTCGTTTTAAGCCTCAACCCTTTGAGCCATGTCACATCGTGACGACATTACCAACAGGGAACTCGACCGGACAAACCGTCACGGTTGCAGTCCTACACAACGCCTGAAACTACCACTCGTGGAGAACGACATGAAATCATTCCTCATCCGCTGGAAGGGCTTCCAAGGTTGTTACCCACAAAGAAATTTCCGTGGAACTCTGACACTAGTTACTGTCTAGGGTCGAGACTCGAAATCAATGTGACCCACCTATCGATTGACCACATAATATGAACCGCCATCCGGAGTCCTCCCGCGAACGAAATCGTTACTTCAGCCCGTGCAAGGAGATTCCCTTGACAAGAATATGACTCTGCCTTCACGATATTCGGTAGTCGAATACACCTCGAGCCTACTCACCGTTCGCCGGGAATTCGCTGGATCCGGGGGGGTGCAAGAATTGGGCAGTGGGAGGTAGCCATTAGTTGCCAAAGTCCAAATAGAAATGTCAGTGGCAGCCGTCTGGACCAAACCGGGCCGTAAACAGCGGCAGTAGAAGTGGGGTGAAAGGCAACGCAGTTGTATGGCAGCAAGTGAAGAACGAAATTACCCAGACAAAAGAGCTGGAACCGCTACAACTTTATGCATTCGAGCAGGAGAGTGATCACCAACCCTAAAACCCCGAATATCAAGCGCCACAGTACAGGTCCGAATAATGAGCCTCGACGCCAACATCTAGCCGAACCGAGAAGCAACCAGAACACAGCAAAAACACAGCATCAACTCCCATCCTGAAATCAGTCTGGCAGCAGAAAAACACTAACCGATTCCACTACTGATGCTTTGACATCCGCATCTTCACACGGCCCCACAGGACATAATCGTCCAGACTGAGAACGAACTGTGGCCAGGTTGCAGGGCTGCCTGTAGTACCCTCAATCTTCTGATTTTTGTAACCCGCCGCTCTATCGTAAGGCACGACAAATACAATCGCCGGATCGACCCCTTGACCTCATTCGGCAAAGCTTTCCACACCTTCAAAAGCGCGGGCCCACTGATCGGATGATTCTCGGCAATAGTGATCTGGAAAAAGACCGCACGGGGAGAATCGTGCTCCATAATCACCACGAGCGAGTCGATGGCTGGTAGATTCGGTTGTAGAGGACGCATGTAGACACTATCCAGCTCGCGATCGAACTGCCGAGAGTTCTTCTCCAGTCGAAACGTGCCTGCTAACTTGTGCCTGTCGAATGTCCCCGTCATAGTGTCTGGACAGCTCCTGACGCAGAACTTGAGAGTTGCCGTCGAGTGTGTGCTGATGGGTCTGGGTGCAAAAGAGGCGCCGCCCTTCGAAAGCGCAATATGCACCCGCACCTTGAACACCCACCCAGCCGCGGTTGAAGTGGATGGATGACCAAGCAGCAAGCTATACAGCCGGCAAGCCTTTTGTTCCGAGTACGAGATGCTACCTTTAGCAAGCTTCGCTGCAATGGTCGGCGTGATAACTCTTCGCATCCACGACATCGAATTGTACATCTGATTGTACATCTGCGGTGCCTCAGGTTCGAGAAGGAGTAGGGAGTGCGATCCGTGTTTCCCAAGTAGAATCAGGTCCGCTCCCGTCGAACTCTGGACGTATTCAACAATCTTCGCCTCAAGCCTCTTCTTGTAGCCTTCGGTGCGTATATCACGTTCCTTCTGGTTGCGGGAATATAGCTCTTCCAGTAGCAACCTGGGGAGGGGGCCGTACACATAGAATTGTTCCCACAAGATTTCTAGTTCTGCGTTGTCCTGGAACCCGCTGGCTGCGACTATTTCCGACCACTCCTACACGGGCATGTACCACACAAGAGCACCACTTTCCTTCTGGAGTTGCTTGTATATTTTCCTCTCTTGGAGATGATGTGACAACTATCAACCACTCCTGCGCCATGGAATCTTCGAGGATACCGCGAGCCTGCTGGTCAGCGAGAGCCCACACTTCGACGTTCCTGTAAACAGGATCATTTGGAGCAAGCTCGTGCAGAGACACGACACCGTGTTGGTAGAAAAGAAGAAACTGCGCGTCCCCTCGACCTTTATAGGTCTGCAAAACGGTCGGAAGCCCTGCAAGGAGACGGTCCACGAGAATCGCTGACTGGAACCAGGTCTTTCCAATACCGGGGTTCCCGGTCAAAATGATGCTTGCGTGATTCCTCGCCCTCTGCGGCGGTTTACCTTCACCCATATATCCTTGCTTCTCCTCTAAGCCCTTGATGAAGTCCAGCATCTCGCGATAGGCTTCTCGAAAAACCAATGCATCTGACTTGCATGGCAAAATGTTCAACCACATCTCCGGATCCTCCCTGGGCGTGCTCTGCAAGAATTCGGTGATAGATGTTCGTAATGAGAGTTCGGTGTACGAATAATCCTGGCTACCGTCAGGCTGGAATGTAGGCACAGAGATGGACTTCGTCGGGAAGATGCGATCGCGTAACGTCTTCCTTTTACCCCAGAGCAAACGGTATAAATTCGTCGCTTTCACTAGCTTACCACTCGTGGCGGTTTGGTACCTTGAACTGTGAAGGGTTAGCCGGTTCGTCAGAGCCCAAATGGAAAGCATTACCTCGCGATTTCTCCTTGCCCATATTCTTGATCCTCTGCGCTAAATCTGCAAGCTTGGAGCTAGGTCACGACGGCAGGTGACATCTATCCATCCAGTAGCATTCGTCGTCACCACGCAGCAGGAATACCTGGCCGTTGATCTGGGCCTTCTCGAATGTCTTCCAGTTCTCGTCATTCCGCAAGATGTCTCGTAATTGTTTGAAGCCCGGCAACTCCGCTTCTGTCCACTTTTGGCAACATCAGCTGTCGGAGGTTGTTCGGAGTCGGTTGGAGGTGGTTCTCCGTGTGCGTCAACAAGTGCAGCATCGACCATCGGAATATCTGCGTCCATGATGTGGCTTCTCTGGTAGGCGGAGTGGGAAACACGAGATAGTTGATAGGTAGTACACCGGCGGTAGACGTTGCGGAAGAGATGGCAGTGGCAGCTGAGGTGGCAGTTCTAGGTGTGTTGTGGAGGTGTGGGAGATTGCGGAGATGTTGTGGAAGTTGCTGCCAAGCTTAGCCTCTGCCCTTCGCAAATACCTAGACTAGCCGGAGTGATGTGTCAAGGAGGGGATGTTGACGGGGTACGTGTTGGAAATGTCTTTGTAAAGACTATGTCGAGCGGGCGGACTTTCAATTTCTTGTTGGTCCTTTTCTTTTGGAGACAACCAACCATCCTACGATTCTACGCCCCACATCGCCAAGATTTCATCGTCTACACGCGCCCAGTGACAAGAGCCGCCTTTCGATAGCCTGTTCATTCAGACGTTAATATTAGCAGCGCTAACCTGGAACGGGTTAACTAGTGCAAAGAACTGCCAAGGCGCGACACGACGGTGTCAGGCAAGTCGAATGCCAGTAACGGATAATAAAAAAAATTGGATTCGCACGTACATTTGTTCATTCTACAGCGTACACGTACATTTCGACATGACCTCCCACAATACGCATACACTCGTACATATGTTAGGGGATGGCCTCCCGTAGGCGGCGGCTCAGCAGGTGTCGTCCAGACCAGGCTGGGAAGTTTACTGCAAATGACGTTGCGCCAAGACCCGAGGCTTACTACGCGGGGGGTGCACGACGCATTGGCCGTCTGGAAGGCACAAGCCTAGCATCCGGACGATACCTACCACGGCAGAGCGCGTCCAAACGAGAAGTGTCCGGATATTTACGCCATCCGGACGCAACTCGTGTCTTACAGACGCAGTGCGTCAAGGCAGATGACTTACGGACGCAGTGTGCCGAGGTAAATGTCTTCCGGACGCAATGTGCGACGGCAAAGTGCGTCCGGATGAGCAGTGTCAGAACATCTGCCATCTGGGCCCTGCGCGTGACTTATGGACGCACATTTTCAAGGCAAATGTCTTGCGGGAGCAGCGTTTTAAGGTGGATGACTTACAGGCGCAGGGTGTCAAGGCAAAAGGGATCCCGACGAGGCTTACGATGGCATACCACACATTGGCAACAGAGCGGACACTGTGGTAGCATCCAGACGCGACTATCAGACACTGTTCGTTTCAGCAAAGAGTATCAAATACGCAGTTGGTTCCAGGCATTGCGACTCAATCTAGTTCTGTTCATTACACCTAACGTACATCTATGTATGCTACCACACTTAGGTTATCCAATGCAAGCACTCAGCGTCACATCCATCGCCAATATAAATGCCCGTACTGATGTTCTTTATGTGGGTAGCATAGCTCGGCGTGTCAAAAACAAAGGCACATTGGCGGATTAGATATGACACGACGAGAACGACATCAATAAAGAGGATAGCGATGTGGATGCCGCCAGCAAGGACAATAAAGAGCACGACGCGGCGAGTTTTATGGCTAGCATCATGAAATGGTTGACAGATCTCAGATTGACAGAGACAGGTGAGGAGAATGGAACACCACGGCGCAACGAGTATGATGTCGATGAGGATGACGGCGGCAGAGACAACCATGAATTAGAGGCGCCGCGTAGGTCGACGACCTTCGTGACGCGGTTAGCATAGCTCGAAGAGGGAGAGTGGGAAGTGGTAAAAAAACGACACGATGAGCATGATTGTCAATGAGGATGCAGGCGGCAAGGGCGATCGCGATTATGACGCGGCGAGTAGATCGGCGAGCTTTGTGACATTCTCAGGTTAGCTCGCAGAGGGACAGAGACAGTGGGAAGCTGTAGATACGACGCGACAGGTATGATGCCAATAAGGATACCGGCAGCGCAGATGATGAGTGCCGAACACTTAGACGGGTCAAGGCTTGGCAAAACTACAAATTGTCCATTCTGGTGACTAATCACGAGTGCTCGCCTATGACTCCGCGAAATAATCCCCGCATACCCCGCCCGAATCCAAGATACGCGACCAGAACATCCACCCATCCCGCCACAACCAACCACTTTTACAGTTATTGTCTCGATTCTTGATTTGGCGGAAGGGCCCCGCCGTGTGCATTATGTGCAACTATCATAATCTACTTGCGATTTGACAGCGTTGAGATTTGACTGTGTTGAGAGTTTGACGGCGTTGAGGTTTGACGGTGTTGAGACCGCACCCGCTGCCCACCCAGTGTGTGCACCCAAGTTCGGCAGTGATGTTTTACAGCTGTTAATTGATTTTAGGTTTACTGAGCTTGCCTTATCGAGTCCGATCATTCGCGCGCCGCAAACCGTTTCCGATCGCACGATGCCCCGTCCTTCTAAGAGAGTACGCAAAGGGCAGAGGTTAGCGGGGCAGTCGGTCCTAGCAAGAACAGTCAGTACTACTAGAAATATAGCTATAGACTGGGAGGTTCCTGATAGTGGACCTTCAGAGGGAGAGCTGTCGGAGGAAGAGGTTGAGAGTTCATCTGATTCGGAGGAGGAAATCACTGCCGGTGAGCCTGAGGACTCAGACTCTGATAATTCAGACAGTGAGTGGGAGTGCAATCCAGATGCTGTCAGGAATACTGTGGGTATTCAGCAGCCACAAAGAGGATGGAAAGAGGTGGAGCGTGCTGCGCCTGGGTACTCGAAAACCAACGCCGGAAAGACAGATCAGTCGCGATATTACTATCGGCAGAAGGAAAAACAAAAAGAAGAGGCAAGGAAGGAACTGCAGCGGACCTATGGAGATATTTCTCGATTCTTTATTCGTCCTCCTCCCCCATCCGCCACTGTACTCCCACTATCCACAGTTATACCGGCAGAGATAAACTTTGAGACTGCATTCTTCAGTGCAGACTCATTTGTGATTGAAGCGCAGCATCTGCCATCTTCGGATCCTCGAAGCACAGCCAGATTTCCTCCATGCTCGAGACTGTTATCAACGCTGCTAGCCACGAAGTCATATTCTATCCTAAATTTCACTGCGAGCTCAACTATATCGAGTACTACTGGGGTGCCGTGAAGTGGTATACTCGAGCGAATTGCCAGTATTCATTTCCAGAGTTGGAGAAGATATTGTTTCTTTCCTTTGACTCGGTAGAGCTGAAGACAATCCGGCGGTTTGCAGATCGGAGCAAAAGGTGGATGATGGCCTATATAAATGGCCTGACTGTGGGGCAGCGTAAGTATGCTGAAAAGCAGTACAAATCGCACAGGAGAACGGACCGATGTTTCGTATGCGCGGATAAGCACTAGTCTATATTAGGTGCGTACTAAGCCAGATACAATTAAATGAGTGAGTGGTTATGACTAAGTTGTATGAGGGAAAAAAGTCGTGCCTCACCCTCCGCCCACCCACTCAATATTTCGTCGCCGCTCCTCCAGCATCAATGACAGCTTGTAATCTCGCAGGCATGCTCTCTACCAATGCAGCTAGCCTCCCCTCTGTTGTAACCCGAGCCCAACACACAGCTAAATACAATTGTAAAGCTTCAACATCCGCTGCTCGTCCCCATATCTCTCCCAACTCCGTCTCTACATCTCCCCAGCAAGCCTCTATTGGATTGAGATCTGGAGACTCGCCCGGCCATTCCAAGGTCTCCATCCCGTTCAACTCTCTGGAGGCTTTGGCATACCCTTTATGCCCTGGAGCGTTATCCTCTTGCACAATAGCCCATCGTATTCCTCGCAACACTGACGCCAAAACGCCACAAGAGCAGCCTCAAGGACCATTCGTACATGGGTTGCGGAGTCGAGCTTCGCTCTGCCGGGAACGAAGATAAGATCAGACTTTGTTGTACCACAGAAGGCCCCCAAAATCATCTCACTCTTCCGTCCCGAGTGAAATCATCACATTTCGCAGTCTTCGGATCACAGGCGTAGTCCATCTCTATGCAGATTGTCTCCCAGCTTAGACGTCGAGTACGGGAGTCGCGGGTAATAGAGGCAACGAGACGCGCTTTCTCTTCATCGTCGAATATTGGAGCCAGTTCGTTTCCGGTTCGAAGGAGTGCTATGCTGGCTATAGCGGATAAATTTTTGAGGCCGTTCGAGGATCGATCCGGAGCTCTCTTCCTATTTGCCTCCAGCTCCATCTGGCATTTTCACGTAATGAAATAACACGCATCCGTTCGTCCCGGGTAGTTTCTCGGTGACTCACTCCAACTGCTGGATCACGGACTCCCTCCTGCTCCATGGCCGAATATTTCGTGTAGCGATGACTTCACGTAACTTAACGGTGACTTTTGATGGCGGACGGGAGGCAGACGGGCGGCGGGTGGTTGACGATGTTGATGAAGTTCAATGTTAGCCCCAATTCACAGCTCCTCGCCATGCCAAACCCCCCTGTCCGCCAAACAGCCACTACTAAGCGCCGTTAAAGGTGGTGAGGCACCACGTACCCTGTGTACTAAGACGGAGCATAAAGTCGAAATATAAGCGCGAGTCAGCACTAAGCCTCATTTAAAGCGCACTAACACAGATGTAGCGAAGTGAGTAGTGATAATGATCTAATTGTACGAGCTGCAAAAAGTCGGGCGCACCCCCCATCCGCCTCCCAAACATTAATACCGTGTCGGATTTCCTCCAGCATCAATGACTGCTTGCAACCGCGCAAGCATACTATCTATCAACCCGCCTAAAATTTCCTCGGTGATATGGTCCCGCCAGATATTCTCTATCATGGTTTTCAATGCCTCAATATCCTCCGCCCGTCCCCAAATCTCCCCCAACTCTGTCTCTATTTCTCTCCACACCGATTCGATCGGGTTCAAGCCTGGTGACTGCGCTGGCCATTCCAGAGTTTCCATCCCATTCAATGCCCTATAGCGATTTGAATACCCTTTGTGTCCTGGAGCGTTGTCTTCTTGAACAATTGCCCATCCGTACTCTTCGCAGCACTGGTGCCAAAAGGGGACCAGTGCGGGCTCGAGAACCGTTCGTATATAGGTCACCGCGTCTATCTTCGCTCTGCCTGGGACGTAGACGATTTGAGACTTCGTAGTACCGCAGAAGGCGCCCCAGATCATCTTGGATTTCCTGCCGGAGTGGAAGTTTCCGTCGATGCAGTCGGGGTGATACTCCTCGTCAACTTTGCGGATAACCCAGGGCCGATGCCCAAAGCCGGCTGTCGAGAAGGAGGATTCGTCGGTCCAGATCACCCTCTTCCACTCTTCCTTTGTCCAATGCAGACGTGCCTGGCACCAGGCCACGCGCTTCGTCTTATTCTCGTGGCTGACATTAAACTTCTTCCTTGGAAGCCTCTTGTGATATCCCATATCGTGCATCGCTTTCCTAACGGTACGAGGATCGCATGCATAGCCCAGCTCTAGGCAGATAGCTTCCCAGCTGAGACGTCGAGTATGGGCGTCACGGGTAACAAAGGCTTCAAGGCGGGCTCTCTCTTCTGCATCCAAAATCGGGGGTCTGCCGGTTCTGCTTCGGTTTGACGGTGTGTTGTTGTGCCTCCAGCGCTTGTAGATTTTCGCACACGTCCTTCGATCGATGTTCAAGGTCCTGGCTATCTGTGACCAGTTCCATTTGGCATCATCATACAGTGTGATAATCCGCATTCGCTCGTCTCGGGTAGTCTCTCTGTGTTTGACCCCTATCGGTGGATTCTCGCGTCGTCCTTTTTGCTTCATGGCTTCGAGCAATGAACGAGTTTTTCGCGTAACGTAACAACCGGATGACACGTGATGGCGGGCGGACAGTGGACGGTGGACAATGTGAATAGGAAACGGACGCGATATTGATGAAGTTTGCTACCCATCTCATTCACGACATCAACCCCTGACTGCCAAGCGACGACCGGCGGCTACCTATGGGGGGTGGGCCCCAAATACCCTCGTACCCAGTACATACATACATAGATAGAGCACGGAATCTGCAGAACCTCCCTAATTTAGTTTTGCACTACCTAATATATATCTGTCGCGCGCCACAGCCCTTGCACGCCTTCCCGCATTCCCCATCTTCCGCATCTCACGTACCTCCCGCTCTGCCACATTATCCTCATCTTCCGCATGTCCCTCACCTTCCAACGACGACGATCCGCCACCTTTGGCACGCATGCTCGAAATTAAGTTCGATAGCGGGAGCGGCGCATGGGTGACGCCAGCGGGGGCGATACAGGTCTCAGGTCGTCAGAGCCAGCGCGAGGACGACGGCAGCCAGCTGAAACGTGCGCAGCATAATAGGTGCGTCCCAATCGCGCTCGCCACAGCCCGGACCATCTACCAGCCGCCCGGCTTCACGGCTTCATATCCTATCTCCTTGCGCCGGTATTGGCCATGGAAGTTGGGGTTTTCCATCGTCAAGGGGCTGATCGGATTTACGAAGGGTTGCCGCGGAGTATGATCGACGTGTTACGAGGTCCCATGGGGGCGGAGGACAGGGTGCTGCGCATTGGGTGGACTGCAGTTGAACGGCGAGCTGCGGGCTCCGAATCAGTATATCGTCATTCGTCTATGAGGCCGGGAAAACAGTTTATCTATGTACCTCCGGCTCAATCCATTCGCCTGCAGCCCACCACCCCCTACCCCGCACACAGATCCACATTCGCGGCCATTCCACTTGGATAGATATGCCTAGTGTGCACAGAGTAAAGCTAGTTAGTAGCGGGTCCGGGCCTAGGGATGCATGTGTGGTGTATCGCTGCATGCTTAGCACCCGTGAAGCCGAGGGGAGGGCGATGGCGTCGGAAGGCCCTGATGTAGTACCAGCGGGCCCTGGATGGCAAGGAGCAGTCAACTTTCAGGCTGACGAACCCTAGCTGCCACCGATAGCGTTTGCACGCTCGCGACCAAAACCCATGCGCGTACAGGTAGCCTCCGGGGATGAGCAACGTAGTTCTTGCCGTACGGTGGTCGCGCGTTGTAGCTGCCCGTCAAGGGATTCGCATTGTAGCTTGGTGGTTTGTGGAATAGACTCTCGTGGCGGCGGGAGGACGGGGTGGTGACGGTAAGCGGTGGAAGTGGTGGTGACGAGATAGGGGAGGAGCGAGTGTAACGTCGGTCGGCGGATGGTGGGAAACTGACGGGGCACGAAGCCGGAGAGCCGGTCGAGGAAGTAGAATCGAGCATCATCCTGACGAGCTGGCAAAGAGGGGATGGTCGAACTCAACGCTCGGGTTGGATGGAGTAGATAGGGTAAGGAGTAGAATTCGCCGATCAATCTGCGTCGCCAAGCCAGCGAGTCTTATGAGTATTTGGAGGTGCTCAAGAGTGTAGAGATTGTGCATTCTTACATACGAGCACGGCTGCGAGTGGGAGGTGTCGAATCAAGCTTCGGCCGGCATTTACCTGGCATCGCCGACCGCACATACATCTGGAGCCCACACAACCCCCCCGGTCGACGTGGCGGCAAACCGCGTATGTAGTCATCGGTGCCAAGACAAAGGCTCCAGCATTGGCACGTGCGTTGCCAGGCACTTGCCAAGCGTCCTAGCCGGCAACACCCGAGCTTCATTCCGTCTGTTAAGGCGTGTTTTGCCCACACACTAGTGTGCCGGCGGCACCCAATATTTTCTAGTTCTCAGTAGATACTTAGTACCCAGCCAGACCACTTCTCTTGGCATCCTTAACCTCACCAATAACACTGTCGTCTACCTCCCCTTCCTGTGCCTGTCTCCCTTTTCTTTCTCTACATACGCTGACGCTCCGTTACAACAGTTTCGCCTCTGCCCAGCATGTCCCGCCTTGGCCCCAGATTGAGGACCGTCCGCTCCTCAGTCTACGCCTCTCGTGGAGGCCGGGCCACTTTCAGTAGTCGACCTCCGAACCTGGCGATGCCTGCAGAACACAGCAAGATCGATGGCGGCCACGACAATGGCGGTGACGGTGTCGTCCGGGTAGTGCACTCTGCAAAGAAGCGCGTCTTGTAAGACAATTACACCCTGTTATTTGTTCATATAGCCTAACATTGTCTAAATAGTCACTATACACTCGCCAACCTTCCTCTCTTGGGTCTTGGCTTCCTCGCCAGCGACGTTGTTGGCACTAGAGCGGCCGCGAAGCCCGTATTGGTGCTGTCATGGAGAAGACGGACCCGGCCGTTGCCGATCCAAACATCACCGATCGGCCTGATGCCGAGAGGGTGGTCGAGCTTGTGGCCAAGTCTCCGCCAACCAATTACGACCTCATCACCGATCCTGGCACCGGGAAATCCACGCTCGTGTACCGTCTCGCACGCAGATTACCAGGCGTTGTCTACGTCACCGTACCTACAGCAGAGTGTAGGACCGGCTCTGCCGACCGTGCCTTCTCGTTTTGTGCGCACCTTGGAGGCGGCCTTCGACTTGGGGCCCAGGTATTCGTGGTCGCGTGTAATATTCAGCAAGGTCATCACAACATTCGGTCCCGGTAAGCATGCTCCACCCTTCCGTTTTGTTTATATGCTGATGTATTCTGCCAAGAGGACTTGTCAGCTACTGCTGCATATCTCCGTAGGGCGGAGGATTTTGCGCGGACCGCTGCGCGCTACAGGGCGAAGCGTAAGACCTGCGCAGTGATCATCATTGACAGCACGGATGAGATCGCTGAGGACGACCCGAGGCTGTTGAGGATGCTGCAGAGGGAAGCAAAAATGGCTGCGGACAACAGCCTCTACAAAACTATTTTCGTCACTTCAGGTGGAGGGGCTTTCGAGCGGATGAAAAGTGGGTTGCGGCAGGCGTCTGCGTATCGCAGTGTTCTGATTACACGTGCAGACCGATCCGGCTGGTCCGGAGGCAGGGATACATGCAGGATAGGCGACCTGACTGCTTCCGAAGCCATGAAACACCTCGAGAAACGGCGCATTTCGCAGCAGCACGCCCGACAAACTCACCCACAGCTGTGGCACCCGAATCTTGTCCTTGGAGTCCGTTTGCGACCAGATCAAGAGCGGGGTTGATTTAGGCGGTTCGTTCCCAATCTTGGTACATATTTGCGGGCCTCGGTCTGACCCCATTCAGAATTGATCGCAACTATGAGGGCGGAGGCGCTGATACAATTCGAGCGCGCCTCCGCCAAGGTGGATCTCCAGGCGGCATATCGGGTTGCTGGTTTGGTCTTAGGAAACGGTAGACCCAAGCACAGCGACTATTTCGCGCAGTTTAGAAACGGGCAAACGGAATGGTGAGGTTCTCCTGGAACGGAACATATCCGCGGTTGACGATTCCGGTAGGATTCGCTTCGAGAATGGAATGCTCGAAGGCGTTATCCGGGAAGAACCGGCGCGCAAGAAGTCACGACGGTGGTAGGTGACGATAATGAGAACTTGCGGAAGGAGAATCGGAGAAAAGGAGAAGGGGGAAGAGGGAGGAAGAAGCCAACTGGGTACTTGCACTGTACAATAGTGCTTCGTATATACATAGACAAACGGATATTTCCTCCGTCCGTCGAAGGACGTGCACGAGAAACAGCAGCGACGGAATGCACGGTTTGGTGGGCTGCATTAACGACACGTTGAGGACTAGTTCTACCATTTTTTTTTACCGCGTCAGAGAATATGTACACGTTGGCCGTCCGACCCTCCGCAACGCGGGGACAATAGGTACATATGTAGATCACAAATACAGCCAACAGGGTCATCAATCGCATCGTGCACCGAATGAACCACATCCTTGCAGCGGCAAGGAGGCAGGGAAAAAGACATTGAATATTGCAGACATAAAACGTGTAGAGAAAGAGTTCGAAAGAAGCGAGTGCGGCGAAAGAGTTATTATGTTTCCCGTGAGCGTTCTGTCTTGCTACAGGTCAACAACAAACAGCGACAGGACAAGCAACAGGACGACGGCGGTTGACAGCTTGGCGGCGGACGCGGCGCTGACTTCGCCTGACGGCAACGGAGTGGCAGAGGCGACGGGCGTGGTAGCGTTGGCCGAGCCGGAAGCGGAGGCGGAGGCACTCGCCGCGAAGCCGGTGGTGCTGTAGCTTGCCGCGTGCGAGGTGAAGATGGTGGGCGTGCCCGTTGTGTAGACCGTCTCGCTCGAGAGGACGCTTGTAAAAACGGCGTAGCTTCATCCCGTCAGCCATGCGCGCAATCCGGGGGACGCGCGGGAGAGGGACTCACGACGGAGTGGCGGACTCGACCGGCTTGTCGGTTGGCGGCTCGCCGGTGACGGTCACGTAGGCAATCGCGGTCGAGAACACGTCCGTCTTGACGGTGACGGTGTAGTCCCCGGTGGCAGAGCCGTCCAGCGCGCGCGCGAGCGACGAGAGAACGCACAGCGCGACGAAGAGCCGGAGCGGGAGCGTGGTGCAGCACATGATCGCGATTGGGGTCGTTGCTTGGTGGTGCGGTTTCGATCGACGGCGCGGAGTGGGGGCGGGTGAAGGAGCGTGGAAGCGAGCGGAGGAGTGAGTGGCGGGTGCAGTGCAGCGAGGATGGAGCAGCGAAGGGGAGAATCCTGCGTTCATAAGAGGGATTTTGCAACCGGTTGGGGATCGAGTTGGGGTTGGGTTTTGGGGTATAACCGTGGCAACCGGTTAAAATCAGCAACAACAATCGATCCCCAACCCGAAAAGTTTGGGCTACAACCCAAACT
>Ga0307516_10003011_pt1 | contig 21997 bp, 33 predicted proteins | sample 19_EM_MG_FD_203310 | JGI IMG/M metagenome (GOLD analysis project Ga0307516, IMG submission 203310) | Populus trichocarpa ectomycorrhiza microbial communities from riparian zone in the Pacific Northwest, United States - 19_EM | ecosystem: Host-associated > Plants > Roots > Unclassified | place... | reverse complement strand
TCTCACTCGCGCGCTCGCCGATATAAGGGATGGGTTCTCGCCCCGACGGAGAGAACTCAGGAGGAACAACGAGACATCCTCACCAAGCACTACCACCGAACCCACACACAAGATCTAAGATTATTCCATTGTGAATTATCGAAAGTAGCCTGATTACCCTTTTGATACCCCACACTCCGGTTTCGAGATAACCCCAGTGTCACACCAACACTCTACTCGCGGCAAAGGAGAAAGGACACGCAAGCAGTAACAGTAAGGGAAAGGAAGAATGACGTACAACTTAATCAAGGGAAAACAATACTCATAACGAACATGGGAGAAGGACGCACAAGCTCAATCAACAGGAGACAACAAACGTAGCGGACAGGAGAAGGACACGTAAACACTATCAAAAGGAAACGGCAAAGACGAGAAGGACGTGTAGGCAACATAGAAGAAACAAAGGAGAGAGGTCTAGACCGGCCAGCAGTCAGGGGATATCGCCACTGGCGCGATATGGCGAAGATTAGTTGAAGCGCGTAAGCACAGAGGATGACCGTGGCTGTGGCAGCCGTGATGAGGCCAAGCCACAGGGCAGCAAGGGTGACGGCGGCCCTGGCCGCGGCGCCTAGGAGCCCGTTGCGTGAGATTCATAACATCGCCCATTGGCAGCATCTCACTCCAATTCTTCTGTTTATAATTGCAGAACATACACAGATAGTGTTCAATTGAATGATTGACCCTCTCAGTTTGGCCATCTGTTTGGGGATGAAATGCAGTTGACATGCCTCTTTTTATTTTTAGGATACCAGTGATAGCCTCCCGCATGACCGCTCATGAGTTATATTGTACCCAGAAAACGTTGGTATTTTTGCTGGTATATGGTAACTAGTAGCTTTTAGTGTGGGTTTCGTGGAGGATAACCTTGACACCTCCCGGGGATGTGGCCAGGCCCTCGCCTGAGGCTGCTGCTCATCCCCTTTCCCATTGGTAACCTTCAGTTACCATCCCGCTGTTGTTGGGTCGGTAATACTCCTCTCTTTAGAGCTCGCCCCAGCTCGTGACTTTCACTCATTAAATATCACTCGGCCTCAATCTCATATTGGGTCCGGCTAGTCATACTAATTGCATGCCTTGGGGTGTCACCAGCGCGGTGGGTGTAACACTCGCGTGCTGGCCGAGGCAGCATGAATTTGCCGCAACGCGGAAGCCGATACCACGGTATTTCGGCGGTAATATCAGGCCCCATGAGGCTGGGAACAGTGATGAAGAGACTCGCCGGCCGGCAGAGGTGGCGACAGGAACTTAGCGGAAACGAGAGTGGGAAAGGATCAGGTAGCGGCTTTTGCAATGACTAGAAATCCTGACAAATGCGTACATTCTGGGCGGGACGGTGTTTTTTAAATTTTAAATTTTGTTATTTTTTTAGCGGTGTTGGAACTGACACCTGTTGCACGGATCATGCCTGCGTCTCTACTCTGCCTGTTGGCGATGAACTCAACCATACATCTACGCGAGCTCGTTCATGGCGATACCATCGAATCGCTCACGGTTGCTGGAATGGCATGGCGCCCACCCGTCACGACCTTCAGCCCTTACGGACTGCTGATTGGCCCTCGAGAGCACACAATGCTCGGATGGGTACTTATATTAACCACGACCCCATATGTTTTCGGTGGAGGGGAAAATTCTTCCAATGGTACCGAGCCCCTGCCAGCGACCTGGTGGCTACAGCCTTCTCTGATCCGAGTTGTGCATGATTGGATGGATGAACAAAGCTACAAAGCGCCCTCCGTCTCCACCGCCACCGCCCCCACAACGGCTCTGTCCTAGCCATGCTACCGCTGATCATGGCCTAAGAGTGTTCGCCACCTGGGTAATCACCACTCTCTACCGTCGTTGCGACTACTATTAGATTGCTAACCTCCACTAGCTCATCGGATTCACCGGGCTCCTCCCCTCCCTTTAGCATCCAAAGCTTCCACTGCTGACATTCCGCGCCTTCCCAAACGACATTGTACCTGATCTTCGCTTTCGGGACTATAGGAGACGATGGACGCAACACCGACGTTCGATCCCTCGGTGATGCTGTTCATCGCGCTGTCGTTCGGGTTCTCGCTGGCGGTGAACGTGTGGGTCCTCTTCCAAGTGTGGGGGCTGTTTAACTTGACCGTGGCGTTTGTTCCCAGGCCGGTGGGGAGCCTGTCGCTGAAGAAGATTGGAGGAGCATCTTCGTTTCCGACGCCGCTCGGCGTCAGCACCCCCCTCAGCGCGGGCACCAGCGCTGCCCAGGGCCTGTTCATCCAGAAGTTCCCGACCGCTGAGCTCATGCTCAACATGTCCATGTTCGTGGCGGGGAAGCACTGCGCCACTTTGCTGGCGCCGATCGTCACCGGAGCCGCACTCTTCGTCATCGAGTTCGCGTGCGTCTACTTCACCGGCGGAAGCGCGACGCAACCCGGGGGCCCCTTACGCCGCCAACAGGCGCTTTCACAGCATCCACTGGATCTACTGGGTGGGGCCGGCCTTGGACGTGGTCCCCGCAGCGACGTTGTACAAGCTCCTGAAGATGCTGGAGTACGAGCAGCCAGTTGGTTTTATTCGCTCTTCCTCATTCGATCGTGGATATGGGGCTGACGGCGGGCAAAAGTACCCGAGACAGGACGACGACCACTTCCACAAAGACAATCCCGAGTACCCGACGTGTGGACTGCGGCAAACTTACGACGAGTAGCGCGTGGACGCAGGTGGAATAACGCAAGATTGCGGGTGCGGATGGGCGGCCGGAGCGCACGCTGTAAGGGGGGAGATATCCTACAACATACGGTAACTATTCTGATATATTATGACGGACCGCCGACAGAGATACAAAGAATTAAGATGTGTTCAACGATGGCAGCGAATGTGCTTGGTGCAGGCATTGCGCATTTGCTTGGGCAGGTTAAGGTTAACCTTAGGTGGATATCTCATCATCCAAGGCAGGAACGATTCCTCTCCAGTCTGCGAGAGATACCCTTCCGCACACCAGGATTGCATGACAGGCTCAAGCCCCGGATATCCGCGATGAAGATAATAAGTCGTTCGGGTGGCCTCAGGCCAGAACTAGATGGACATTGTGCCCTGTATATTGCATCTTGTCTTTGTGACTCGTCACTCTCGTCAGTGTGTGCCTCCCCATTGTGTGGCTCCTCGGTCAGTGGCGCACGAAGGCAGTAACTATCCACCGCCGTGCTCGACCCAAGTCTGAACGAACCCGAAACAGTCAGCGCAGCAGGAAAGGCTTGGCGATTGACGCATGCTAATTTTAGCGCAAGTATGCGAATCGGAACCGGTAATTCGAGCGTGACGGAAACGAATACTGTCTGATGAGGAGAGGTCTGTTTGAAGCAGACACTTTCAAACCCTTTCACAAAGCTGTGTCTTCAATCGTTGTCACGAGGGTGAAATAAAAGGACGAATCGAGATTCTTGAAAGCTGAGACTACATTGCCCCTGCACTCGAGTACGCGCTACAGGGGTTTGCGGCGCTGCAAGCTTCATCGACAACATCACCACCAAGGAACTTGGCGACCACACCCAACTCGATCTGTCGCCGTCATCTCCATCAACCTCCTCTCTTTATTCTCCTATCTGTTCCCCGGCGCCCCTCCCCGCCCTCCCTACGGCGCCCCTGTCTCCTGCCACCGCTGCTACCGACCTCCTGCACATCCGCAACCGGCCGTTGGTGCTCCCGCATCATCCGTTCCCGCCCCCTTTTTCCATCTACATCGCCGCCCACCGCCGATTCTCCGTGGGAGCCCCGGCATCTCCGCCGCCCGTCCTCTACCGCTCGTTTCTCGGCCCACCCCCAACGTCAATCGTCGCCCCTCGCTTTCGATCCATCGCCTTCAGCCCCGACTGTCCGCACCCCAATGAAACTATCTTTACTACCTCTGCTCGCTCTCGCGGGCTGTGTGTGGACGATCGAACTCAACCCGGACGACCGCGGTATCTACCGTTCCCCCGCGAGCTAGACGATCTGAGCCTTGCTAACACATTCAGAATCCATCAAGGATGCGGCGCGCATCGCGGCTGAAAAGCTTCGCGCTCTCTACCCGAACAACGAGCCATGGTTCGTTCCCGGCGAGTTTGGTCTGATCCAGACCGCCGACGGAAAGAACGATCAAGGATACTACTGGTGGGAGGCCGGTGCCGCCATGGGAGCTTGGGTCGACTACTGGGCCTTCACCGGCGACAACTCGTACAACGACATCGCGACGGAGGCAATGCTGTTCCAGGTCGGCCCCGATCAGGACTACCAGCCTCCGAACCAGACGTTGGCTCTCGGTAACGACGATCAGGCGTTCTGGGCTATCGCCGCTCTCTCAGCTGCAGAGCGTGGATTCCCCGATCCTCCCGCGGATAAGCCGCAGTGGCTGGCACTGGCCCAAGCCGTGTTCAACCGCCAGACGTCGCGATGGGATGAGGATGCGTGCGGAGGTGGACTGCGCTGGCAGGTGTTCTCGAGCAACAAGGGCTACGACTATAAGAACTCGGTCAGCAACGGCCTGCTCTTCAACATGGGCGCGCGCTTGGGTCGCTACACCGGCAACGCCACGTACCTCGAGTGGGCCGAGAAGGTTTGGACGTGGTCTCGGGACAACGGCCTTGTCGGGTCGGATTACAGGGTCTACGACGGCAGCCACATCCCGGAGTGCGTGGTGTCGTCCAAGATCCAGTGGAGCTACAATGCTGGCATTTACCTCAGCGGCGCGGCAGCCTTATACGACTACTACACCAAGATTGCCCCCAACACCGACAAGGCCGCCGTCTGGGAGACGGAGACGGGCAGGCTGCTCAATGCGACCGACGAGCCCTTCTTCAACCGCAACGACGGCACGCCCAACATCATGCGCGAGTCGGCGTGCGAGTCGCCTCCTCCGTACACTCGCACGCCCACGTGCAACACCGACCAGCGCTCATTCAAGGCGTACCTGTCGCGCTTCTTCGCCCAGACGTATCAGTACTGCCCGTTCACGCACGATTTCATCATAACGCGTCTACGCGCGTCCGCAGTCGCGGCGGCCAAGTCCTGCGATGGCGCTGATAACGGCGGCAACACGTGTGGCCTGTCGTGGATCATGCAAAAGTACGACGGCAGCCCCTACGGCATCGCCAAGGGCGGCGTTGGCGAGCATATGGCCGCGATGGAGGTGTTCCAGTCGCTGCTGATCCCGTCGGTTGCAGCTCCCAACACCGAGAAGACGGGCACGAGCAAGGGCGACGTCACCAAGGGCAGCGGGACCTCGAGCCTAAGTGAGGATGATCTCAAGCAGACCGGCCCCACCACCACCGGTGACCGCGCCGGCGCCGGCATCCTGACCACCATCACCCTCGGTGCGCTTCTCGGGTTGACGTACTGGTTGATTCGGGAGTAAAATCTTATTTTTCCTTTTGATCTGTATTTTGCGTTTTTTTCCCTCCATCCCTTTTACCTTTTGTTTTTCCTCTTACATCTACGTCGCCGTAGGCATCCTTCCGTGCTTCCCCGTTGTTACTTCTCCGGCCCTCCTATACCTGTCGCGTTTCTTGTACCGTCGAATTCCATCGCTCAGATTAATCAGGTGACGTACCAGTCGTCGTGATGTCCCGCTCCACTGCCGCGAGAGAGAAAGTGATCCGTGGCGCACATGCAACTGATATACCAACACTGGCCTACGATATCGCCCGACTCTATTTATCCACAGGCCACGAGAACGCAAAGCGCAACTTCCCCCTCTTCGGCCAGCATACGCCTCGGAGCCGTGTTCCGAGGGTACACGCGATGGCAGCCAGCGTGCTGGATTATTATTTTTGTTTATGCTCGCATGCGACCTATATAGATCATGGCGGCGAGCCAGCGTGCTGGAAGTATACATGTACTAGACGCAGGGAAAGTATGGAGATGGCCGCGCGTGACCGTGAGTGACTTTTGTTTGTTTGCTTTTGTTTGCTCGTTAACCGCGTAGACCCGATCAATCCGCAGGTGGCTCGTAGCTCCCCCCCCCCCCCCGCCCTGGCCTATCCCTAACGTATAATCGCACACCCTCTTCACTCCTAACCTCGTACCTAACCTTGTTTCTCTCCTGCGGAAAGCACCATCCCCAGCTCCACCGCCTCCCGCCTCCTCTCCTGAACTTCTTTTCCCGTTCCCTACGTTCCCACTTAGGCGCCTTCACTTTGTGCATCGTTCTCTGCAACCGGTATCCGCCGTCCCACATCCATGGAGGCAAGGAATTCCAGGATCTCCTGGCTGTACCTCTCGTGGGCGGAGAGCCCCCGGATCTTGAAGCGGTCCTTTCCCCTTCCCTCCTCACCTCTGCCCACAGAAGCTTCTGTTGGCCCTTCCAGCGGACAGTTCTGAGACAGATGATTCCGGGACTGCGTCCAGGAGAGTCACCACCCTCGCTTGGCAAAGGGCCGGCTCATCGTCCAATATAACTATTGGCCGGTGGAAGCGTGCCCCGTTTTGAGCCCGTACAATCGCGAAGCGATTCTCCTCCCGCTATCGGCCGCTGTCCCATCCGGGCGCTGCCTGCCGGGCATCCTGTACTTCCTTCCTGTAATCCATCCTGCAGCCCAGCAGCGAGCTTCTGTCGCAAGGGATCTGAGCAGAGGCAGCTGCAGCCTATGTAAAGGAGCCTCTCGACCCCTCGGAAGCCCGGCTCGTCCGCCGCCAGTTTGGCCCATTCATCAGACTCCTAGCCCCCCAGGACCCCCTGATGAGCAGGGCACCAGCGGATCCTAATGGCAATGTCTGGCCTGCCTTCCATAGGGCCGCGATACGCTTACTGGCTTGTATCGCATGCGTTTCTCCTGGCCCTGGTTCCTCCGAGGCCATTTTCTTAATTGGGGCTTGGATGTCTGTAAGGATGGTGGCTCGTTTGCTGCCTTGTTGCCGTTTCCATCACCGTTGCAAGAGCAGCACATTCGGCGTCGTAGGCTCTCCGATTAAACTCCATTGCGGCCCACCCAGTGTGTCCCCAATCGCCAAACGACTGAGTATCCCGCTGTCCAACCGCAGTCTGTCCGTGAACATGGCAAGGCCTGTCCTATGTACTTCGCTCCGCCTCAGTCTTGTCGCCCTTCCCATCTCCCACCAGCGTGGCAGGCCTCGAGCGCCTCCGGTGCCTCCAGAAAAATCGTACTCTCCGACCATCCCGAATACCCTAGGTCTGTCTCCAGCATCATTCCAATCGCTGATGCGGCGCCCACAACCTCTCTGGCCTGGTTGCGCTTCGACAGGCTGAGCAACCGAAGCCCGAAGCGCCGCTGTCGGCCTCCAGCTGTGCCGAAGCGTGCCGGATGCCCGATTCCATCACGAAGACACCCAGATTGTTTGTCCGGAAACAGCCAGTCACCTCCCTTGCAGAAGTCTGTGGTGGAGGAAGTCAGGACCGCCTGGCTGCACTGTGCCGAGTGAGCGTAGTGATCGGCGGTTGGCGGATGCGATTGGCTGCGGGATGCAAACCATCATTCTCACTCGACCGCCGCGGTTGTCACGCTCGGCTTAGACCTATAGTACCTACGGGGAAACATCAATAGGATACTCAGGAAGGACGGAGGAAACCAAGATGACAAGCAGGCCAGAGAAGATGGAAGCAGTCAAGATAGTCGAAGATCGGGAAAGGGCAATAGAAGAGGCCAAAAAGGACAGGGAGGGTCTAACCATCTTTACCGACGGATCAAGACTCGAAAGTGGAGCGACTGGATACGCGGCGACATGGAAGGCAGGCAACCAGTGGAGAGGAGTGAAGACGCACATGGGCTACAACCAGGAAGCCTTCGACGCGGAATGCGCAGCGCTGGCGAGAGCATTGGAAGTGGCAGCGAGGAGGCGAACAGGGCCGAAGGCGGTCACCGTCTTAACCGATTCGCAGGCAGCGATGGCCAGGATCGCTTCAGAGGAACCGGGCCCTGCCCAACAGTACGCCCGGCAGGCGAGGAAATGGATAGCGAAGCTGAGAGAGAGGGACCGAAAGGTCCGTGTTGAATTTCGGTGGTGTCCAGCCCACAGCGGAGTTGTAGGGAACGAGGAAGCAGATAAATGGGCAAAACAGGCGGCTGAGGAGCCGGACGCGCGAGGGGTCGAATGGATGGGCTACAAGGATAGATACGGGAGACGGCCGATGCCACTCCCCAGATCACTAGCCAACTTGAAGCGGGAGATTTCGGAGAGAAAGTGGGAAGAAGCGCGGACGTGGGCAAAGAAGAGGGTCAGGGGGAAGAAGTACCGGATGCCAGAAACGGTGCACCAGAACGACATGGTGGCGCGAGCGCCGAAGAGGCTGGCAGGAAGATACCACCAGCTCAAGACTGGGCATTGCCGCACAGGGCAATACCTGAAGTGGACGAAGAACTCGAACACGGCGGAGTGTGGGTGGCGCCGGTACAAGACACAGACAAGGGAACACCTGTTCAAGAACTGCGACAGGTGGAGGCCGTAACAGAAGATAATGTGAGCGGAGATACGGAAAAAGACAGGAAGAGGAAAGAACCGGTTCGCAATCAGGGAAATGTTTGCGGACGAGCGGTGCACTGGAGCGGTCCTGGACTTCCTGAGAACGACGAAGGTGGGGGCGAGGGTGGGGCCGCTGGAGCTGCTACTAGAACAAACCGGGGAGGGGGAGGGGAGAGATATATGGTCTCCTTAGGCGTGCTCAACTGTCTCTTCTTCTGGCACTCTTTCTTTCTACTGTCACTCTCTCTCTTTCTCCTTATCGCTCTCTCTCTTTCTTTCTCTTCTCTTCTCTTTTCGAGGAACAGGCCGGGCGGGGGCAGGGGGAGTCGCCGCGAGCCGCTGGTGGACTGTTCGAGGGCGCAGCGGACGGCGAACGGGAAAGGACTGTATATAATATCGTCATGATCCAATAGGGTCGCACACGATTAATGAAGCATCAGCATCATCATCATAGTACCCACGGGCTGACCGCCATGACCTAGATAGGTCGCATGCGATTAATAGATGAAGAAATAGGTAGTACCTACGGGTGAACAGGAAAGAGCTGTGTATAATATCGCCATGATCCAGTAGGGTCGCACGCGATTGAGGACTCATCATCATTGTATGTACCTACGGTTATCAATGACGGTCCCAAGAAGCCCTAAACTCCTACTGCTTTGGGGAAAGCAGTTTAGGTGACTATATGATGCACTTGTGCATTGCTAGGAAGGCGGCGCGTTGAGCTACCTTAGGATCTGACACAAATTCATCCACTAGAGAGGTTTAACTCATGACGGGGAAGTCAACTTAAATTCCTCGTGACTTAGATTGTCATAAAAAAACTCCCAGCTGTCCTGGGGAAACAGATAAAACTCGCCAACTGTCCTGGTATGATAGATGAAAACTCACCCGAAGGTTTGGAAATAGAAATGCCACATCGAGCCAGTCCCAATCCTTAAAAGAAGTGTTTGGTGCTCATGAGCACAGGTAGACTCACTCACCTACCGACACCCCGAGGTACATAGCTCCTTTAGGGCTTCGGGCCCTGGAGTGGGTGTTAATCCTCCTCCTTTCCTCTTCCTTAATGTGCAGAGACTCTCTCTAGCTCGCCGTGATCAAAATTGGCCAGGTGCGAGTAAATGATAAGAAGAAAACAGCTATCCAATGATTCATCATCATAGTACCTACGGTTCATAAATACATTACATTATAAATCTGTACAAGCAGAGACCGCACGTTCGACTCTGTTGTCATATCCCAAAACAAGTCCTGAACGGCGCTAAAAATAAGGAAAAACACGCTCAAAAGACACCAGTCCCAAACTCCGGTCCCATATACGCTCTTTTACACTTGGCTACGCTGACTTCCTCGAGATGTCGACGGTGACGGTCGTCGTCGTCGTGATGACGCCCAGGTTCAGTCGCTCGGTGCTGTCGCCGTTCTTGTCGCCGGCGCCGCCGAGGAGGTCGTCCAAGACGTAGACGTGCTCGCTGTAGGCGGTGGCGTAGCAGCCCATGTTCTGACGGTCCGGATCGTAGGCGAAGCTGAGGAAGTCGTAGGGGTCGCCGCGCGGTCCCTGGTCGTCGGGTCCGTGGCGGACGCGGTACGGACGCGAGAGCCACGCGGTCAGCGCCGGTATCGATGCCGTGATGATGCCGAGACACTGCTCGGTCTGGTCCAGCAGCACGATCGGGAGTACGTTCCCTGTCACAGGGGTCAGCGGAGACGGGCAGGCGACGAACGGGAGGGGGAGATCGCACAGGATACGTCTATCGTCAACAGCAGTCGCGGCAGCAGCGCTAAGCGCGTGATGGCCACAATGCATGCTCTGGATGCAGCCCAGTCAGCGTGCATCCGGGCGGCGCGGCCGGTTGGGGGACTCACAGCAGTCCCAGGGCGAACAGCATGGCGAGCCCCGCGCGCTGCTTCGGCGGGATCTTGAGGCTGTACACCATCTTCATGGGCAGACACAGCACGCCGATGTCGCACGCGACGGTGACGGCGCGAAGTGTCGTGTACAGCCTCATGGTCTGCCGGAGCGTCGGACACCGATGCGCGTGCAGTTCAACCGACCACCACGCGCGCACGGGAGAGCACACGAACGCAAAGGTGCAGATGCTGGCGAGTGCGAACAGCACTTGAAACACTAGGAAGTACAACACGATCTTCTGCAGCCGGGTGCGGTCGCCGAAGAGCCGGCGGTAGAAGAGCAGGATCGATACCTGGGAGGGGGAGGTGGAGGCGTCAGCGACGAAGGGGCGGTATGAGGACGTCGGACTGGATGACCTTGATCCAGATCACACCGAAGGAATAGACCATCGGCATGTAATACGTGAACTGTCGAGCGCGTTAGCCGTGCGAACAACGAAGTCGTGCTGGAGATCAATGTTTCACTTTGAGCAGCGCGAGGACCTCACCGATCTCCAAGTCGTAGAAGTGCTTCCCGACACCGTTGCGGACGCCGTAGTAGTTAAGGGCGGTGCCGGCGATGACGACGAGCATGGCGGCGCCGGCGGTGATGTCGTCACCGCCCATGCCACCGGCGACGAAGCACCGAGTCCAGAACCGGGCCAGCACAACGAGCATGGTCACGCTGGCGAGCACCACGTTCACCGCGAGCAGCACACCGCCATTGTCCGGATGCACGTAGTCGGCCGCGCGGGCTTGCGGCGGGATCGCCCCGTCGAGCGAGATGTGGTTGGCGTCCGCGATCGGCCGCAGCGCCTGCAGCACATCGGCGCGGCTTGACATGGCGCTCTGTCGTGTGTTGTCGTCAGCGGCGGCGGGGGCGTGGAGATGTGGTGACGGCTGCACGGAGCGGACACTGTACGGTGCATCAGATATATTCGGAGGAAAGAGAGACGTCACCAAATGGCGGGCGGGCCACATGTATGTATGTGTGTCCTTACATACGTTTACCACGCAGAATGTCCCAATTGCATGCTGTGTCCCAGCTCCACTGCTCGTTCCCATGCATCCCATGGCTACGGTGCCGCAGACAAGTCAAGGCAAGGTCCGCCAAGTGGAGAGAAGTGAAAAGAAGTGACGAAGGTTGTCCCCCTGCATGTCTGTAGTTGCGCCATTCTGTCATTTTCTAGACGGAGGGCAAGCTCCTGCACATCTCCACTTTTTGGTTTTTCTCTGCACTTCCCGCATTTGTCACTTCCCTACTCCCGTGTTTCCTCGGAAGCGGCACTGCCTGAAGAAGCGAATCCACAGATCGTCGGGGCGGCCGTTTCTCTGCATAACTACCCGGTGCTGACTAGCGCCAATCGGAACCCGTGGTTCCTGAAACCATGGATCCATGTGCAGGAACCCAACGCACCCCTGACGCGAGCGCCCACCGGTGACGCCCCGGTCCAGCCACTGTCCAGTCCAGTCGAGTCGAGCTTCGGGGCCGAATGCACACGAGGCTGGGGGCTAACCGGTGGTGGGGTGCGGACTCGGAGTGCAGACCAGATCTGTACGGCACGAGAATGGATCCGATGCGAGGGCTACCTCTGGCCTGCGGCGACGATCTTTGAGCTGCGACAGTCGTCGGCCCGTGTGCCATGGACTGCAGTGACTGAGACCGAGATCGGCTAGAACACCTATCCGTCTAGACACTTTGAGATTTCCGCCCGCCGCCGCTGCAAGATGCACTTGGGAGCCGGAAGTCCGGAATTATCTACCCTTCGCCGCCTGGCCCCGCGCAGAGATCACCGACGGACCGAGGCAGATACATAGACTGTGCGGATTCATATCTATCCGGTCAGCGATTACGCCACCATGCCGAAGCTAAAACGAACCAACCCAGCAGGTGGAGTGAGCAATTGCAACAGACGCCACACCAAATATACCCTGTGATGTGTGGAAAATAGTGCCCAGCGACTGGCATCATTGTCTCGTCGCCCCGCTTCGACCAGCCCCCGCTGCGGACCAGCAAAATTCAGTGGCACCGGTGAGCATTGTCACTGCCTTCCGTAAGCCGCTGGGAAAAGAAGGTGTGGCGTCTGTAGGACGTCCCCCGGAACAGACCAGCTTCGGCAGTGACATGCCTGATAGTGACGAGGGAACGCTTATCTATGATGTGCATCCAGTCGGTCGCCATGTTCGGGTCGGAGCTATGGTGGAAGGGTGACCAGACCCGAGGGTACTATTGGACGGGCAAATGAGATGCAGCTCCTGGTCTACAAAGAAACACGAGCGACTACAGGCTGCTTCCGGAAAACCAACCTGGAGCCTTGTCGATGGAGTCAGGACTCGGACCGGCGACAGCCCAGCTGGGAAACAGGCAGCGGCGGTTCGAACTCCGGTTGCTCAGCCTACCGCATAGAGACCAGGCTAGAGAGATCGTAGGTGTCCCAACAGCGATCGGACGGAGGCTCACGAATGCTCTCACGTATACGGTCAAGACAGAGAGTATAGTTCTGCTAGAGGAACCAGAGTCCCTCGGTGCGGAACTTTTGCAGGAGGAGGAAGCTGAAGCCAAGGCGAAGGCAGAGAAGCTACGGCCTGGACTCGCCATGTTCACGGATGGGTCACGACTAGATGACGGCGCCACCAGATATGCAGTGGTATGGGAAAACGGCCAGAACCGAGCGGCCTATGATGCAGAGTGCGCTGCCATCGCTAGAGCACTGGAAACGGCTTCACCACGACAGACAACTCCGGAAACAGTCACAGTCTTTACAGACGCACAAGCTGCCATACGGCGGATAGCCTCAGAGGCGCCTGGGCCCGGCCAGATATATGCGCTACAGGCAAGAAAGCACATCCCGGTGCACCGGACGGTTGAACCAGACATTCCATCGAGATCCGGTGGTGTCCGGCGCACAAGGGTGTTCCAGGGCCCAACCTCGCGACGGAAAATCCAGACGCCCACATAATGCCGCTCCCCAGATCCCTCGCTCACCTCAAGCGGGAGATCTCGGAAAAGAAGTGGGCAGAAGCACGGCAATGGGCCGGAGGCTGGATCTCCAAGAAGAAATACAGAATGCTGACGAGCCCAGAGGCCGGTGCCAAAAGCAGACACGGGACCACCTTTCAAGGTGTACCCAGAGCGGAAGGCCAGGCGGAAGACCCTACCGGCAGAGGTACGGAAGGAAAGCGGGAGGGGGAAGGGTCGGCTCACCATCCGGGACCTCTTTGCCGATGCAAGACGTAGCCAGGCGGAACTAAACTTCCTCGCCACTACGGATGTGGGAAGGCTGGTTCCGGCTGAGGGAGATGCGGGGAGCGAGGTGTCAGAATGGGAGAGCAGGGAGCGGGGAGAGGAGAGGAGAGCAGAGGCGGAGATGCTAGGTGCTGGGGAGAAGCTACCGCTGTTTCTACCCACAGCTTCTTTCATGGCATCCGCAGACGAGGTTTAGGGGGCGGGTCGCTCTTTCCTTTCGTTCTTTCTTTTGTTCTGATTTGTTTCCTCCGTGATTTCTTTGGTGTGTCTATATCTTGGGACAGACCTGGGTGGAGGGCAACGGAGAGCATGCAACGCCCCGCCACCGCGCGGACAGCAGGCGGGAAATTCAGACAATAAAAAGTGCCCCGCCATAGTCTAGTAGGGCTGTATGCGAGTAAGTATGAATAAACAAAAAAAAAAAAGCTTATCTATGATGTGTATGCTGCTGATTTTCTCGGTTCAGTTGCGGACAGATGCCGGTATACCAGTACAGATTCGCTCGTCATCGTCGCGGATTCTACGTACAAAGACCTAGATTCGACTTGCACCTCCATGCGCCGGGACTGTCCAGTCACTCCCTCCGGGTCCGTAACGCACATACAGAAGATCCCCCAATCAAACACCTTCTCACAAAACACGCCGGGGTGACAGCTTCGTCCTCGCCCTCCGAAATCCCCCCACATATCGACACCTCTGTGTGCGGTTGGATGAATGGTAAGTTAGATACTTGCTCCTGTCGATGAAGGCCGCAAAGAGAAGGCCCGATGCAGCCTCGCCTCGCTCGCTCCTTTCTGCTTGCGTAAGACACGCCAGGTCCCGTGCTGCGCACCGTCTGCACGCCTCGAATAGAGTAGAGGATTCTGTGATCGGCGTCTGTATGAAGCGTTCTTATCCCGATAGGGAACGATGCCCAAACCCCTACGGATAATTAGCTGCTCTCAATATATCCCTAGCTCGCGACCGGGGATATTGCCTAGGGTGACAAGTGCAGAAGATGCTCCAAGCAACACATAACCACAGTACATACATGACACATATGTATCTATGTATGTACCTTCCCACGCAGGCACTCTACATAGAGTGCTGTGTTGTCGTGTGTTTGGTTCGTGTTTCTCCCCCTGCGTTCGCCAGTACATACGCGAGCTGTAGGGTTCGTGCTGGAATGGACCCACCGGCCACGTGGCGCTGTAGATAGATGTTCAGTGATAATAGCTCGAATGGTACATTATCAATCACACGCAGTGGTTGAACATATTCTGCGACAGATTGCGCCTCAGGCTGACGAGCGGTGCTCTGTGTCTCGCGATCGGGAGGGGTTTTTCTTACAGCTTTCCCGACATCGGGGCTCGGACTTGCCGGGGACCCCGTTGCGGGTTAGGCAAACCCCATGGCTCCTGGTTGACAGGTCGGGACAGAGAAAACATCCGACATCGAGTCCTCCTCCTCCGTGTCCAATGGCTCCATGAACCGTCGCGCTGTGCCGCTGCAACCCTCAGTTAGCCCTTTGAGTAAAATCATTCATGTCGAAGCAGTTTGGCTAGTACATACGTGCCCAGCTATCCAGTTATCCGCGATGAACTGGTTCAATTGCCGTTTGTAAACAGTCCGCCCCGGTGCTCGAGAGACAGATGGAATCCCTCGAAATACACAACCTCACGCCGTGGGCACGTCCGGCGTGCCATAGGTGGTGCGGTGGATTACCCGGAAGGTTGTCGACTGAAGAAATTTAATCCAACCAGTTCCTTCCTACCTGTCCAGTTCGGCTTCACTATGCGCGGGGCTTACGGCTCCATGTTGTTTGGTCACAACTAGCTCCGAGATATAGCAAAGCCGTGAGAGCCCGGAGCTGCGGTTCGTGTCGAGGCGCAGCACGGACAACATGAAGTGACGGCCGGGAACCAACTCAGGCTGAACGTCGGAGAGGAGAATATCACAGTTGAGCCGCCCAATTCTGGTACTGCACCCCAGTAGAAGGCCACTGACCACTTACCGCTAACATGGCATCTGCACCTCCCGACTATTCGACCGGCATGCTTCGCCTTCCAAGCGAGATTCTGTTGAAGATCACTCAGTATCTGAGCTGGAGCGACAGGAAGAGTCTGCGGCTGCAGAGCCGAGAGTACGCGCAGTTCTTCGGCAGCATTCCGCGTAAATACTGGTTGGCCGATATCGTAGGCGTCGCGGAGTTCATCTTGTGTGAGTCCACCGCCTCCCTTCTCCTCTTGGTGTGCTTTGGTTGGGTTGTAACGGTGCGCAGACACAAAGGACGGCCTGCAATCGTCCGTCCCGACGGTGGGCACGTCGATATTTGTCGATCACAGGGCTTTCACGGCCAACGGAAGGATCGTCACGGAGAAGCTTACGGGCGGCCTCCTGGACGCGAGATCACTGCTCCGGCTGCGCGCCGCCAGTATTAGCTCCGCTCTGGTCCGGATCACTTTCCAATCGGTGGCCGAGAGCAACACGCCAGCCGTCTTGGGCAGCGGGCATCGGCTGGTGGGCACCGTCAAGTATGAGATCCGTGAGCATCCCACGCGGTCATGACGGCCATACATGGCGAGACAGCGCGCGGGCGGCGAGATATCCGAGAGTCGGGCCATCAAACCAAATAAACCCTGGCATGAGTAGTTGTGCTCTACTGCAATCCGATGCTCCTCCGCGCGGTGATAGACTGAGAGAACACTGGAGAATCCGGGTAGAGCCTGTCTGCCTGCCTCCAGATTGGCCACAAGTTTAACGGTAGCGTTGTCCCGCGTATTCCGTCAACGAGACGAGCTCCTGCACGCAGTAAGTGGCGGTAGCGAGTGATGGGTTTGGTGGAGCCGTGCGGCCACTCACAGTCATCGCACGGAGGGGGGTCTGTCAATGGCAGAGGTCGGAGCCCAGAGTGACAAGTAGTGACACCGATAGGTACCGACGCTGGTGACGATAGCGTCCCCTGCGAGAGCAGTAGAGAGTCGTGCCGTCACTCCCAAGGGTGGCATCCACAGCTTCGAGCGCCGGAAGTAGTTGCTCCGTATCGCGACGACGACGACGACGACGGCAGTGGAAGATCGGGCGGACACGGCAGCAGAGCGAGGCTCCGACGCGACCGACCGGATACGAAAACCGAAACCGCCATCGCTCGAGTGGAACTCAGCGGGGAGGTGGGGAGGACCCACCGACGCTGCTGGGCGTCCAAGACAGGGGCTATTTTCGAAGGATTAATGAACATTTCTCCACCATGTTATTTAAAAATCAAAAAAAAATGGAATGATGCGAACAGCTGGTGCGGGGGCCGTCGGCGAAGACACCGTTCGACGCCTTGGGTAACGCACGATCGACCGGCTGCGTTCCGAAGCGCCGACCGGGCTGTCGAGTTGAGGTGCCGAGTGTGGATGTGGGGAAGGAGGTGGAGGAGAAAGACGACGAGCGAGGATGCTCCACAGCGGAAGCCGAGAACCGAGAGCTCGCCCATGACACACCGGGGGGGGGACTGCCTATGCACAGCATCCGTATTCATCTCTGTGGTGGCCTCGACCGGGTCCGGCTGGAGGCTCCAAAGGCAAGCAGAAACGCCGGCGGGAAAGGGGTCCGGCATTTGCTCAGCTCGGTGGCAGCCTATGTGTATGGCCGCACCCAGACTTCAGCCAGTCGAGACTGCTGTCCGCCCAGACGTGTAGCAGCCGCAGACGGACCGCCATCCATCCAGCCCACATGCCCTCGTCCAGCGGGCGACGCCGCAACAGTCCGCGCCCAAGCCGTTGTCCCCGTACATCCCAGCATCTGCCCGCCCGCCTGCGAGGCATACATATCACACACCTGCCTGGCCGGGTGAGTGACGCCGCATGTTCCGATCGGAGAATGGCTGTGTCTGTCATGCCCATCTGGCCCTTGGACAGTTCGACACAAGTTCTTACATACAGCAGCTCCCTGCACGCGCAAACGCCAATGCCAACGCCAGCACCGCACGTCGCCGCTGACGCCAGCTTGCGTCTTCGTCGTCTGCCCTACTGCAGCCGCGATGCCAATGCCGGGTATCCACAGTCCGTGCGGAATCAAGGGCAGGAGTGCGAGCCGGCAGATATATAGTTTTGTAGTCGCAGCGTGAAGGGGAATAAACCCTCCAATGATTTTATATTCATATCCATCAGTTCGAACCAAGCCCCCCCCCCAATCCCAACGCCGAAAACGATGCCCTCCATATTGTAGCGATTAACTCTAGTAGTCTACAGGGGAAGGACAAAATAAAGGCCAGGAAAATCTCATCCAAAAGAAAGAGACCAGTCTACTTCTCCTCCTTAGCCAGCTTCTTAGCTTCGGCCGTCCGCTGCTGCAGCACTCCCGAGATATCCTGCACGGTCTCCTTCACAAGCTTCTCGGCCTCGGGGCCCTTCTTGCTGAGCATGCCATTGGAGCGCTTCACAAACACGGTTAGTCCCGCAGTAGAACGATGACAATCATAACAATCACGGAAAGCACGGACAAGCACCCACCAACCAGAACCAGTCGTCGTCGCCGCTGCCACGTTCCATCTTGTTCTTGCCCTGCTTGGCAACGTCCTCCATGTAGCGCTTCAACCGGCTAAGGCTCTGCTGGTTGTCACCGCCGCCCGAGGTCGCCGCGTTCTTGACCTTTTGGAAGATTTGCGGAATCTGGCTGACCGAGAGGCCCCCGCCGAGCGCGACCGCCTTGACCGAGTCCAGGTTCTCGTCGACGATCTTCTTGAGCTGCGGCGCCTTGTCAAGGTACTGCTGGGCCTCCTCGATGCCCTTCTCCCACGCCTTCTCGGCAGCCCTGCGGCCGACGTCCTTCACCTGCTGCGTCTTCTCCTGGACCAGCTGGGTCGCCCGGCAGATGGCGGCGGGGGAGAGGCCTTTGCTTGCGATGTCCTCGACGCCCTTGTAGGTCTCGTCGACGATCTTCTGCGCCTCGGGCCCGTAGGTGCGGCCGAGGTCGCGGAGCTGGTCCATGCCGCTGCCGATCTGCTCCTTGAGCTCGGGGTTGTCCTCGAGGATCTTCTGGCCGACGTCCTTGCCGAGCTCCTTCAGCTCGCCGGCGAGACGGCGGCCGATATCTCCGACCTTCGCCGCGGTGCCTTTGTCCAGTCCGCCGTTCTCGAGCACGGCCTTGAGGTCGGCGTAGGCGTCGCTCAGCACGTGGTCCAGCTCCTCGCCGTGGGTGTCGGCGATGTCGTCGAGCTCGTCGAACGCGGTGGACGCGCCGGGGATGAAGCTGAGGTACGGCGAGAGGCTTGAGCGCAGGAAGTGCACGATCTCGGACCGGCTCGGCGTGCTCTCGGTGATGGTCGTCTTTGCGGACTCGAGCTGGTTGATGGTGGTCTTGGCCGTCTCGATCACCTTCGAGGTGCCCGAGAGGTGGTACCAGACGTATCCTATGCAGCCGTCAGTAGCCGATTCGCGGAGACGGAGGGGATGCACGTGCCTCCGGTCAGTGCGGCGAGACCGCCGACGGCGCCGGCCAGGAGCGGGTGAGTGGCGGCATCCTGAGCGCCCGCTTTCTGCAGAGCGATGGGGTCAGCGATCGCGATGATGAATTCCCGCGAGGACGAGCAACCTACCGCTGCGGACGCGGTCGACTGGAGCCGTCTGGCGGTCTGGTTTCGCAGGACGGAGGAGCGAGCAGTGCAGGGTGCAAACGCGGCCGATTTCTGGCGGAGAGCACGGACAAACATTGCAGTGATGTGTGTGTTTGCGAGAGCGATTGTCTGTGGGGAGGGGGGGAAGGTTTAAGTTTGTGGGAGTTTGTGGGCTGCGGTCTTTTAGAGACGCTGCTTTATGTAGATACCTCAGCGGTCGATGGTCGATGACGTCGTCGTCGGTTGTCACCTTGAACACACACACTCCGGCCGGAGAGAGAGGTGGTGACGTCGTGGTCACGGCATCGGGGCGGGCAGAGCCGCACGCATTCCGTTCGCACGTGAGGGTCCGATTCGCGTGGCAGCCAATTGGCCAATAACAGGTCCCGCCGGCCGATGAAACCCTGGGCGGGTATCTGTGTAGATAGATATCGAGATACCGATTCCCGCATCAAGTCACCAGCCGGGCCACAGCCGCGACGCAGCGTCAACGCGGCGCGGGGAGGGGGGCAGGGGAGTCGGCTATTTCCAGCCTCGTCTCCAGTCTTCCGGCGCATCGAAGCATGCTGGAATTTTCGCGTGTGTGGTGTCGGATTTCCTTGCTGACATCGCAGCAGCGCCGCGACAGACCGTGCCACACAAAAGCGAATAGATACGTCGCGAGTGACACTCGATGAACGTGCGTCATTACCGCTAGATATCTACTATCTACATTAGATACACGATGACCATTGCGTCCTCTCCGGCCATTCCGCCCCCGCCGAGAAGAAGAAACGAGCCGCGACCGATCGCAATATCCCATCATAGTTAAGCCCGGGCGAGGCCCTGCGCGGCGACTCGTGCGTGCGTGCGTGCACTATAAACACGAAACGCAGGCGGGAATACATAACCCCGCAGCTGCCCCATCGATGACCAGCAGAAGAGGCAGATGGGCGTGGAGTTACATACATATGTATGTCCTGTGCCGGGCTAAACTAAAACGGAAACGAAAAAAAAACAAAAACAAAAACGAAGAAAAATCATCACCAGACGAGTCGGAGTCGACGACCGCTAGCCAGCCAGCCAGCCAGCCAGCCAGTCAGCCAGCCAGACAAAGAGGGGGGAAGAAAAAGAAGAAAAAGAAGGAAAAAAAAAAAAAAAGAAAAGTAGAAGAAAAAACAAAAAACAAAGTAAAGTAAAAGAGGAGAAAAGGAAACCACTTGGGTACATGTCCCCCCAGAAAACAGTCATCGCTGGGTTTTTTTTCCCTTCTTTCTGTATGCTCAATAATGACCGGAACTTGTGTTTCCCTATTTATTTATTTATTTTCTTTCTCTCTCTCTCTCTCTCGCTTTCGAAAGGACCAAATCGTTGTTTTCAGACATGTTCCCCCCCCCCCCCCCGCGCACGTTTGATCCGCAGCGTCCAGAAAATGACGGACGACCGGACGCACGCTCGACGCAACAAACTACTCGGCTGGAGTCGAATCGGGATTTGGTTGTCCCCGCTGTCCACGTCCTGAAGGTGTGTCTGCAGACGGCTTCTCTGGGGCTGGGTCCGACTGCTGGAGACAGGCGGAGCATCACCATATGCAGTCGGTGGCGATACACCGGGGGAAGTCCATGACGGAGAGAGAGAGGATCAAAGATCGCCGACCGGGGAGATGCAACAGACTGTGCTGTTGTGTCCGTCCCTACCCCCTACTCTATATCATAGTCCTGTACATACTGTATATCTATGTTGTCAAAAAAAAAAAAAAACAACGTAGATTTTCCCGCTAAACGCATATTTCTATCATACCACGAAGTGAAAAAAAAAAAAAAATACCGCCTTGATACGCGGTTTTTTTTTTTACCCTCCCCTCAACTACTTTACAGTACATACATATATATCACTCAACGAAGCGCTAGATAAATGGAAGAACAAATGGCCGCCCCTTAACTCGGGAACGCCCGACCAGAAGCAGTGGTCCATCAAGTAGATACCCCACAGAGAAAGCGGGGGGACGTGACCTGAACTCCTGGAGGCCAATTCCCCAAATCCCCCACCAAAAAAACCCCCCCAAAAAAAACCCCCCCCCAAAAAAAACCACAACTCGGACCCAGTCTTGCAGAGTGAGTTTTCCCATGCGGAGTATTCTTATCTACTCTATCCGTAGAACGGTACTCGCTGCCATCGCGAGCCAATCCGCCCCCACCCCCCCCCCGGGACCGCATCTGGTCTCCGCCTCCACACTGCTCTCCACAGCTCCGCACCGCCGTGCCATGTAGATGTATCTAGACTGATGTCTATCTATACACCCGCCGCACGAATTCAATCCGCAGGATCGAATCGTGGGGAACCACACGCCCGCCCGCCCGCAGAGTACATACATCCATGCCGTCATACAGCCACACAGCCATAGGTATGTATATGTAATGTACAGCCATAACTAACCACAGCTATACATATGTACATACCCCATACACCCATATCGGCACCCGTGGTCTACCTACATAGAGTACATGCAGCCATCGCAAAGCAGCTAGTGCAAGCAGGCAGCCAGCCAGGCCCTGTTCCAATCGGCCAATTCCGCCCACACTTGGCAGGCAAAGACGGCAGGAAAAGACGGCAGGAAGAGCGATCAGCGCCCCCCCCCCCCCACGTGGGCACTCCGATGTTCCGATCCCCCCCTCGCCCCTTGCCCTCCCCGCGTGACTACCCTATTTACACGACACGCACAACCACACGCACGCACAGCGAGAGAAAAAAAAATGAGAAAAAAACTTTTTCGTTTCTATACAGTAGTGCGACGGAACCCCGCAAAAGAAGACCAAAGACCAAAAAAAAAAGCAAGAATTGAA
>Ga0307516_10003009_pt1 | contig 22006 bp, 9 predicted proteins | sample 19_EM_MG_FD_203310 | JGI IMG/M metagenome (GOLD analysis project Ga0307516, IMG submission 203310) | Populus trichocarpa ectomycorrhiza microbial communities from riparian zone in the Pacific Northwest, United States - 19_EM | ecosystem: Host-associated > Plants > Roots > Unclassified | place... | reverse complement strand
GTGAGAGATGGAATTGAAATCGTCGGGATTTGATTTCTGAGAGTTTTAAATTAAAACCCTAGAAAGGATGGAGCGATTGTTTTTATGATGATGATGATGATTTGTTGTTTGTTTTAGAGAGAGAGAGAGTGTGTGTGTGTGTAGAGAGATTTGAGAACTAAAAAAGAAAATCATAAAAACCGGCTTTATTATTATTATTATTATTATTATTATGGTTTCGACCACCAGGAAGTCAAAGCCTTAAAGGTGTTAAGTGTTAACTTTGTTGTTGTGATGTTCTCTGCTGTGTAAAATCCTCCCTGTCCATCTGTCACGAGTAAAATATTCCAAGAATCCATAGTAAATAAATCCTTATTAATCGATTGATTTGAATTAATTAAAATTAAATTAAACTTTGATTTTTTTTAAATAAAACAAAAATATGTTGTTTTGTAAGGAAAAAAATTAAAATTAAATACATATAAATTAACTTATTAAGTCAAATCTAACCTAATTTTTTTTACACCTACCTTGTGATAGAAGATGAATTGATCGGGTCTCATATCTATTTAACTAAATTTAGTTTAAAATTTTTTTATTTTTAAATTATATTTGAATGCATTTTAAAAGTACGTTCGGTTTAAAAAAATATTAAATTGATATTTTTTTAATGATTTTAATGTATTGATATTAAAAATATAAAACATAAAAAAATTATTTTTATATGTCACTATATATCACAATATTAATTATATATTAACGGTGAAAGAAATTACACAGTAGAGTGTCTTGTAAGTAATTTTTGTATTTTCAGATTTATGGTGTAACGATTTGAAGTGGTTTTTAATGTCTACTCAGATTGAAATTAAGAAGGAAATAAAGGTTTTAAAGAAAAATATAAATAAGTTGTGAAAACTTATCCAGCTTGACCAATTTAATTCTACAGACATGGAGTGTTTAATGTTCATTGATTGTTGTTGACAATTAGGTTTAAGATTTAGGATTTTCTGTGATTTTTTTATTTTTGGTTATTATGATTTTGGGAAGTTAAATTCTGTTTCGAAACCGGTGTAAATCATGTTCTTCAAGAATTAAAAAAAAATTGCTAAAAATTAATTTTTTGTGTGTTTTGAATCGTTTTGATGTGCTAATCTCAAAAATAATTTTTAAAAAATAAAAAAAAATTATTTTAATGTATTTCAGCATGAAAAGCACTTTGAAAAGTAACCACAACCATATTCCCAAACAGACCATGTAATTTAGAACCCAGGTTGTAAACATTGTATGTATCCAATAAATAACTACTTTATCTGGAAAAAAAAACCTTACCATTTGGATTCAACAAATATAATAATAATTCATGGTTCTTAAATATAAAAAATTCTCAAAGATCAAGTTTAGACCAGCAATACTCTATTAATTATTAGAGAAACAGATTAAAAAAATAGAATAAAATAACAAAAACTCTTTCTCCCATTATTTATCTCTTTTATTTTTTATTTTTTTCAAAATAAATCATAATAAATAACTAATAAAATATTACTAATTATAATTTAAACACCGTAAAATTTATTTCCCGTTCATAAAACACAAAAAATATCCTAATTTATATATATATATATATATATATATGTGCTTAAAAGAGAGGATTAAAATTGATTCTTTTTTATATAACTTTTAATAGCTTGACTGGATAGATGAGGGAAGAAGGTTCGAAATTGAACATTCATCATGAGGAAACCAAACAATGTGCTGGGCAATCTCCTTTTCGTTGGGTTCGGTAATTATGATTTGAGCATGATTTACCATGATCGTGAGTGGTAATTACAAACCCTAATGCCATGGCAGGGATGAGTTTTTTTTTAACTTTTTTACTGTTTAACTTTTTTTACTGTCAGCAAGAGATGTTAACTTTTGGAAGTAGGGTCTGATGGCACGTGGATTGCAGTCAAAAGAAAGCAATGACCAGAGTCTTGCAGGTAGCTGCGGTGGGCAATATCCGTTGCAAAGCTGCAAATCTGACTTGAAATTCTATTTTAAAGCAGGATTCTTGTTTTTTTAATTCAAAAAATAACGCTGGAGTTTAGTTTTTATTTAGAAAATCTAATTAACTATCCATTTTGGGATTAAAGAGTTTAAAATAGTTTAAAAATCTAATTAACTATCCATCTATTTTAAAGCATCCTTGTATTTCAAAAAAATAAATTAAGTATTTTTTAGAATAATCCCTTTCGTTTTGAATTTAAAGGAAGTGGAAGAGAGGAATATCCCCATTGATCCCAATATTCCAGGTTACAAGGATAATAGGTAATATTATTATTTATTAAATATACTAAATGACATAGGTCATTTCAATATTTATATGAATAATAAAGCTGCTCTCCATTTTTCTATTTCGGCAACCAAACTTTTTTAATTGTGAATTCATCCTCTATCATGGTTTTATCATGGTTTTACAGGTTGATATGTGATTTGATTTGTACTAGACATGTTGCCCACGTGTCATTGCAGGCCAAACATTTTTTTATGTAGAAAATATCATAGGTTAAAAAAATTAAGTCATCGGATAAAGTGGTAATTTAAATGATACAAAAAAAAAACAACAATAAAAAAATTAACAATAAAAAAAAATCACACCCTAACCTATTTAGATTATCAAAACGACCTAATATTAACTTAACCGAAGGAAAACAAAAAAGAAAGAGTCAAAATTCAAGATAAAAAACAAAAAACTTCAATTTAAAAAAAAAAGGAAATTAAGCAAGCCTCTTAAACCTAGTCAATTAAAATAATAATGATTAAAATTAAAAAAAAAATCATATGGGATGAAATTAAAAACATTTGTAAAAACCAAGTAAGCCCACATAAATATCATAAAAAATCTTTATAGAAATGGATTTGTCATTACACACTTGGTGCGGTATTCATGGGAGCTTGTTGTTGGTATGTACAAGACAAAAAGCAAAGATATAGTTGCATCACCACTATAACATCGTTGAGTAATTTCACTTGGTTGAAGAGCTAATAGAGGCCTAGGGAGTTGGAGTCTCTGTTGTGTGGAGATCAATCACTATCCCCTGTATTATAGTCTCGTCAACTATAAAAAAGATGTTTTGTGAAATATAAAAAAGGAATGAACTAACTTTTTATTCAGTTTTTCACAAACGAAGCCACTAATAAAGTCATGAAAAAGCTTCACACAAAAATTATCAATGTTTGGCCTTGTCTAGAGTTAGTTTATGTGAGGCAAGACTAGATGTATTTATACATTTGGCTTCAAACTTCTCCATGGAAGAAATCACGCCGTTGACCAACTAAGGTGGCTCATCAATTAGCGTGAGTTGCAATGGATTTAGTTTCTAGTTTCTAGTACGTAATTGAAGGAGAAGTTTGTATCTCTATGTGATAGAATATATTTATTTTTATTAGCCTTCATGTAGGCTAGTAGTAGGCATGGTAAAAAGATTTGCATAGCCAATAATTATCTTTTTACCATGCCTACTACTAAAATTGTTAGAATATATTTATTTTATATGTGTGCAAGAAGAAAAAGAAGTAGGCTACATATAAAATTGTTAGATATTAATTCACATAATAGTATATTGAGGTGTGTCATGTAACTTGATTCTTTAAAAAAAAATAAAAGAAAAAAGAAAAAAAAATAAAGTGAGTTGATCACTTGTAGGCGACCCATGATATCAAATCGCCTACAAAAAAAAAAAACTAGTAGAGCGCAAACAAAGTTTTTTCTGTAAAAAAAAAAAAAAAAAACTTTAGCCCATCAAGGCCACCACATTTTCTTTTTAACGAACACGACCAAGTTTCCTAGCAAATTGCTTCATTGTTCACGTACCCATGTATTATACCAAAATGTTGATAGCATAGTTTTTATATCCGGTTCGATTCAAGATTTGGGTTTTGAATTTTAATTGGATGACCGGATTATATAGATTAATTTTTTTAAAAAAATTAAAACGACATCATTTTAGTAAAAAAAACAAAAGTCAACGAGTTGCAACCGAGTTTTTGATTGGGTATTGTCGGGTCATACCGGGTTTTTTTTTCAACCCGGTCCAGTTCTAGTCTCGGGTCAACCGCTAAATCATACCGGGTTTTTGACTGGATCTTGTCGGGTCAACCGGGTCACACCGGGTTTTTTTTTTTTTCAATCCGGCCCGGTTCCAGTTTCGGATCAACCGTCGAGTCAGACCGGGTTTTAAAACTATGATCTATAGAATAACCTTTAACCACCATTTATCAAGCTAAGATTCTTGCATTTTCTTTCTGGTCTGGCTAAACTGCCAAGAATTCGAGGAATATTGTTAAATTTTATTAGCAGTGTTGGAATATTATAGACTTGAATTGGGGCTCTAAAACACGTCGAATCACTAATTTTATAGTTGATTTTTTTTTTTTATTGAGTAGCATATATGCAACTTATATTTTTTTTCACCGTAACAAATAGAAAGCAAACAAATATTTTTTTTAAGGTAAAATATACCAAAGTTAGCTTCTATATTAAAAAACCTAAATTTCACTTCAAAACCATTTTAAAAAAGCATTTTATATATAGATTTAGAGTGTGGTAGCGGTTGCTTTTTAAAGTGTTTTTAATTTTAAAACACATCAAAATAATATTTTTTTTATTTTTTAAAAGTTATTTTTGACATCAGCACATTAAAATGATATAAAAATATTAAAAAAATAATAATTTAAAATAAAAAATAATAATGTTTTTAAACATTTTCAAAACGCGAGATGAATTAGTGATTCTATTTAATTTAATGTTGGCCATTGAGGAATGGGATTTCCCTTGTTGTGCTCTTGAAAAGTCCACTCTTATGACTTCGTCTAGGTCGGTCCACCTTGTAAAAAAGTGTTCCATGGTGATGACAAAGTCAGTAGGTTGGTATGAAAAACTCTCCCTCGGGAAGAAGATTTCTAGAAGATCGACTAAATATTTTCCATGGTTGCAATTATATTCTTGCAAATTCAAACCAAACCCTAGATCGAAGTCTACCGCAGGAAAAAGAAGAAGAATTGTTATAAAAATTTATTAATTATCGCAGTTGCTGGTTTAGCCTTCTCCTTTCCCTGAAGAAGAAGGATGATACTCAAATTTGAGCATTCTCTAAGCTCCTTCCATCGCAGCCAACGACTATCGGACCTAATGTTTCATTTAATGCCTAGCTTTATCTTTTTATTGTTTTATATTCGAATGATTATGGACACGACTCAATTCTATTTTTATTTTTAAATCATTTTGACTCTATCAGCATAAAAAAATAAATGCCTTAGGAATAACTTAATTATGATACCAACATATTAAAATTATTTAAAATTATTAATAAAAAATTAAACTTTTTAAAAATACGATTTCAACAATATTCTTATCACGATTAAAAGGAACATTATAATAATTTTTGTTAGTGGGCTCGAGATAGTAGGAAATTCTAAGTTTAAGTCATGCGATTTGATAGCTTGCAAATTTTTAATCCTCGATGATCATATCTCGTTTGTTTTTGTGTTACGAAGGTGTTTTTGAAAAAAAAAAATTCTTTTTCTTTACTTTAAAGTAATTTTTTGAGGGTTTTCAAATCGTTTTGATGTGATAATATTAAAATAATTTTTAAAAAGTAAAAAAAAATAGTTTAATGTATTTTCAAGTAAAAAACACTTTAAAAAAAATCGTCACAACACCTCCAAACACCATATAAATATGGAATCTTAAACTAGGAGATTCTCATAGACACAAACTAGTCTATATGCCTCAAACTAGTTTGGAAAAAAAATACAAGGATTTGATTTCAAATATATCAAAGTACAAAAATGTCAAAATAGAATTAAAAGTAAATGGACTAATTCTTAAATGTTACTAAATTCAATGAAGTTTATTATCACATACTTAAAAAAAACCTAAATTGATGATAGCGGGTAAATTTCTTTCTAGATCATAATATCTCAGTTAGAAACTTAAAGTATTTTTTGTATGGATATTTTATCACGAGTTCCTAACATTTCTTACATCAAATTATACGGTTATCATCTTAAGGTGGATATTAGATCTCTAGTTTTGATATCAATTAATGTCGGAATAATTTATCTAATATCTATCACTTTTAAAAGCATAGATAGACAATAGCAAACAAATTTATTAATATATCCAACTAGATCATAGCATCTCCATTGAAAACCTAACGAGCCTTTTGTATAGATCATCTTATAATGAGTTCTTAGTATATTTTATACGGACTATCCCATTGAGAATCTCAACACGTAGGATTCCCATCCTAAAATGGATACTCTAGCATCAACAATTTAGCTATTATTATTATTATTTTTTTTTTTTATCGAAGTCCTCACTTTCCAATTTTTTATTTTGGAGAGAATATAATAAATTTATAATTTTAACCTTGTAAAAGCAATTTATTAGTCTCAAAAAATGGAATTTCATTAATTACCCATGCTCTTGAATCTCTCAATCTTGAAGAGAAAAATGAGTGGAAAACCAGTAAACTTACAAGCCTCGCCTAGTAAAATCAACTCATTAGTTTCAAATTAAAGGCAAGTATAATAAGAGTTTCACCTTTCAATTTCTTATTTTCATTTTAATTCTATTAAATAAACTCGGTTCGGTTTTTATAAAAAAAAAAATAATTAACCTCAATTTTTTTTAACTGAAACCGGTTCAAACCGACCGGTTTCGGTTCGGTTTTTTATGATAAAAACCGGTTCAAACTGGTTTGACTCAGTTTTTTTGGTTCGGTTTGGTTTTTTCGGTTTTATGCTTATAAAACCGAAACCGAACCGAACCGGCTGGTTTTTTTAAAATTTTAATCGGTTTAATCGATTTTTTTCATGGTTCGGTTTTTTCGGTTGTTTTTTTTCTGGTTTTCTTAGTTTTTCAGTTTTTTTCTCACTTTTATTTTATTCCCTCCATTAATTTCACCCCATCCAAGCTTTCCCCTCTTTGTTCTTGCCCACCAACAAAGTTTTAGCTTTGAATGATTCATGGATACTCATAATGCGTGTTTGGTATTATAGTACATGATTTTTAAAAAATAAATTTTAATTAAAAATATATTAAAATAATATTATTTTTGAAAATTTTAATGTGAACATATTAAATCTATTCAAAATTACCTATCATCAATTTAATATTTTTTCAAATAAAAATTATTATTTTTTTGAAAAATAAGCAAAATCAAACGCACACCCACCGAGTAAACAAACATCATCATCATATCTGTGAGTGGTGTGTAGGAAAATCAAATTTGCAGTAAAAACTCCTTTTGAAATCGAGAGCATAAAAAGCCATAAAATAATGGAAAGATAATAGTGGAATTTTCTTTAAGAAGATTCCAACTTCCAACTACTACTTTAGCTGTTTAGCAGTTATCCACTTTGTGGGGAAACCCATGCCTTCCAAAAAAAAAATAATTAAAAATTAAAAATTAAAAATCCAATGGCTACTCTCTACCCGCCATTTATTACAGCTTTACCGTTAACGGCAAGTCGTCAGTGCATCTCTGTCAAACAGTTAAAAAAATTTACCAAGGAATCATGATCTGCTGCACCAGAGACTACTTACTCACCAACCTCGAACAGATCAAATCATGCCACGTTGTCAGATGATAGTAGGCTGGGAGCGTTCCAGAGAATCCGAGGTCCGTTTACCTTTTTTTTATTACACTGTTGCCCCACGTGGAATATATATATAAAAACAAAATTCCAAAATTGGAAAAGCGGTCTCATTTTCAATTTGACTTTTTCCCCTCCGCTCCTCACGCTCCACCCTGAAAAGAAAGAAAGAAAGAAAAAAAACAAAGAGGGAGAGGGGGACTTTTACAGTTCATTTACTATTATTTAGACATGGACCAGCCATAACAAAAATGAAAATTTAACTAATTAAATTTTAAATTTATTTTTTAAAAATTACTAATTCGAGTCTCACAAGCCTCAGGGTCACTGAACACTTACATGGTCGTTAATTTTAGAGCTCGCAGGATTAATTAAAGTATATGAAAGCTGATCCAGATATCTATATTAATCTTAAAAAAAAATGAAAATCTCACCTCTTTTTCTTTGAAATCAAGGGTTTCTAGTCCCATAATAATAATAATAATAATAATAATAATAATACAATTTTTACTATATGAATCCAATCAAGCAAGAGAAAGATATTTTTTGAAATTTGAGATACATTTTTTAAATAAATATCAAAACACAGGTTTAGGTTGGTGTAGTGATAAAATAACATCCTTATCTTTTTATTTTATCGCATCTATCAATTTAATTCTATTTTTGAAATATATTTTTTAAAGGTTTTGATATACTAAAATAAAAAATAAAAATATATTTTAATATATTTTCAAATAAAAATATATATTTAAAAAGCATTATCAAATGATTTATTATTTTGATTTATTATTTTGAATAGTGCTACACACATCTCACTACTTATTAGAATAGTATATGTAAATTTAATAGGTTAACCTGAATTGTCTCAATTTTTATTACTCGAGGTACAAGTTTGTTATGCTAATTTTGATTGATTCAGGCTATTTTTTTTATCTAATCTCATAATTCTGTATTTAATTAATTAAGAATTGAGATATAAAATTTTTTTCTTTTTGATTTTTCTTCACGTTATTGTAATATTTTTTTATTTAATTTATTTGATACGAATATAAATTGCGATGTCATGATAATACTTTTCTTTTTATTTTCGTTGTAAAGTAAATACTATTTTTTTCCCCGTCATCTTTCGTGATAAATTAATATATTAAGGATAAATAATTTCTTACACCAAAATCAAACTGCTTGCAAGTTGTAGTGTTAGAAAACCGACAAATCTTTGGCTTAATAATAATCATATCCACATCATGATACTAATCTATTATCTACACAATTAGTAAAGTGAAATTCTTACAAGCCATCTGACCCACACAGTTTTTTTGTAGTTTTTTAATGGCTGGCCAATGTGTCTCTGAAAGTGTACTACAAATTAAAGACTTGAAAGTCCAAATCATGGTCCAAGCAGTGTTCAATCATTGAAAGCAACTCTTGTGCTTCCAAAATTTCTTAGCTCAGGTTTCTTGAAAAATTTGCACTTAGGTTTTGACTTCTCCATGTTTTCTGGCACTAGGTCCTCATCTTTCTTTGCTTAATTAATTACTGGTTTCTTTTGAATTCAATCACCCCATTATCAATTCCACTTCATCTCCACAGTTTTTTTGATCTCGGGGTTTACTATTTTCTGGGTTTTTTGTGTTTTTGAATCCAGTTTCTTGCGTTTGTTTTTTTGGGGTTACCTTTTTGGAGACATGGCTTCATTTACACTTCATCTTGGTTTATTATATACACTTCAAACTGCTTTCTGTTGTTGTTAATGTTGAAGTTTCTCCAAATTACTAACTTACTTTAGTTTTTATGAGGTGTAAAGAGTTTTTTTTAGTGTCCAACAGCAAATCCTGTGGAATAGGTAGTTCAAAGCTCTGGCTGTTTCTTCATTTTTACTCTGTTTTGGTTTGGTGTGTTCTTTAAGCAAGAAGTGAGCTTGTAGTATCAATATTGCCGTCTCTCGAAAAGGGTTTGTGTTTTCAACTTTCTTTAGCTTAGAAATGTTCATTCCTAGTGAAATGGAGCAGATCTCATTGCCTCTAGATAATGTAAAAGAGAAGTTGGAGCCAATGGAACCAAACCAGGATTACATTGATGCGTTCCAGTTAGAATCTGAGTTGATGGATTCACCAGCATTACCTAACTCAACCATTTATACCGATGTTAATGTTGTTCCTGAGCATGAAAAGGGCGAGCTTGGGCATTCTATATCGAATCTAGAAGGTAAAAGTTTGAAGTATTTAGTTGTAATTACCTGTTGTTTAAAGGTTCTTTCCTTCCATAAGTTTCCCATGTTGCATTGAATTTACAGGTGAGATCGCAGGGTTGAAACAGAAGGAGAGATTGTTGGACAAGAAGCGCAGAGAAGCATTAAATAAGATATTGGATATTAAAGGTAGGAATTTACTGTTTGGTCTCAAGATGGAGTTTTTCTTTTGACAATGTTTTTGCCTATTCTAATTCTGGCTTTGATTTTCAGGCAGCATTAGAGTATTTTGTCGAGTGAGACCGTTCCTATTGTCAGATAGAAGAAGAATTCACGAACCCATTTCAATTGGGTTAGAGAAGGTGGTGGTTAAATCAGTTGGAATTAGGAAGGAGTACAGATATGATAAGGTTTTTCATCAAGCAGCTACTCAAGGTTGGTGTCCAAATTAATGTGCTTTCTTCTACGGTTAATTATATGTTTTTTTTAATCATTTTCTTTTTGGTTTCATTTGAATTAAGAGTCTATTTGCCCTTGAAAACTCTGTAGAAGATGTTTTTGTTGAGGTTGAACCTATCCTTAGATCTGCACTTGACGGGCACAATGTATGCATATTGGCTTATGGTCAAACTGGAACTGGCAAGACATTTACAATGGTCAGTGGCAGATTGAAATGTGTTACTCTTGTACTTTTGTTATTAAATGCATGTTCTTGATCATTGATGACTAAGGGTTAAATCATTCTCCAGGATGGCACAAATAACCAGGCTGGGATCATTCCTCGAGCTATTGAAGAGCTCTTTCGTCAAGCCTCTTTGGATAACTCATCTACAACATTTTCAATGAGCATGCTGGAGGTTTACATGGGTAATCTTAGAGATCTACTTGCTCCCAAAGTGGCGAGTAGGACACATGAGGTTGCAGCAAAATGGTAATTATATACTCCTGAAGCTCAAATGAAACGCAAACTCAAAAATCAAATTGAAGCCTTTATAGGATGTAAACATGTTTTGGCTAACTATACTAGAGCAGTTTAAATATTCAAACAGATCCAAAGGGAATGGTTGAAGTTGAAGGTCTGACACAGGTCCAAATACCTGATACTGCAAAGGCAAAATGGTGGTATGCTAAGGGCAGGCGGGCTAGATCTACTTCGTGGACTAATGTCAATGAGACATCAAGCAGGTCACACTGGTGGGTTTAGGGTCTCCTTTATTTTTTTAACTTATTTGCTTGATTAATTTCGTTCGACAATTCCGTTATCTGTTTAGTTCTATATATCTAGCTTAATGAGGATCACCATTTCTCGACATGGAGATGATTCAAAAGCTAAAGCACAAGTGAGCAAACTATGGATGGTTGATCTCGGAGGAAGTGAGCGATTGTTGAAGACAGGGGCCACCGGACAGACACTCGATGAGGGAAGGGCCATAAATCTATCTCTTTCCGCTTTGGGTGATGTTATCGCTGCTCTAAGAAGGAAGAGAGGCCATGTGCCTTACAGGCAAGTTCTTAGTTGGGTTTGTTTTTCAGCTTTAATGATGCCTTCCTTTTTGCTGGGTAAGCTGGCAGTGGTCCCTATTTGCTTACGAAGTTATGATTGCAACCAAGTTAGGACTTTTGAGGTTTTGCATCTGTCCTCTTGTCAATATTTAATTTAACTGATTTTAAATTTCACTTCTTTGGTTGCAGAAACAGCAAGTTAACTCAAATCCTCAAAGATTCCTTAGGTAAACCTCTGCACGAACAGAAAATCAAAAACTTCAGTTCTATTGAAATTCACATAGCACTCAATGGTTCTTAATACCTGAAACTATAAAGGTGTGGAGTCTGAAGACTGCTAGTAGTGACAGCTAAATTCCTTACATGGTCATGACTTCTATTTATGCTGTAGAGTGTATGCAATAAAGTGCTATTGCAAACACAAATATACGTTTCCTTTTCTTTTCTGGGTGATGTTTTTTTCTGTCTCGATAGTTTGAAAATTCCTAACATCTTTAAATTCTATTGCTTTAGGTCATAGTTCAAAGGTTTTAATGCTTGTGCATATAAGCCCGTGTGAAGAAGATGTTGGAGAGACAATCTGTTCTTTAAGCTTTGCAAATAGAGCAAGAGCGATAGAGACCTATCGAGATCTAACAGAGGTACAACTCTGTAAAGTTCTTTCACAACTGTCAGTAATCTTGTCGCAAAAAGTTCACATCCATCACTTGCATTTGCCTTTGGTTAGGACATAAACATGCTAAGGCAGAAGAGGATTTTGGAACTCGAAGTAGAAATGAGAGAAGCCGAAGAAGAGTGCCAGAAAGTTAGGTATCAAGTACAGAAGGCTGAGTTCCTGTTGAGTGAAAACAGAGAGCTTTTGTCAACTACTTATCATGTTCCTGATGACAAGGAGAATGCACCTATAAGTCCCAAAGAAGACTATAGGGAAGTCAATAGTACATCTCGAGTTACTGACAAAGGAATTAGGAGGAATATGACAAGTCCTTTCCCGCGATTCATGACTTCTACTGTGGCTAGTCGGCAAAGGCAAAGTGCTGCAGAAAAATTAGTTGTTGGGCGGGCAAGAAGTTTGAGATCCGCAACAAGAAGTTCATTACAATTTTCAGCTTCTCAGTCCTTCAGTTATTCAGAATTTCGCTTTAGAGCAATTTTAAAGGAGTCAAATAGAAAGTCAAGATATGGCGAGACAAAACCTCTGCTCCCAGAGAGTCCCAAATGCAATGGCCCGGAGATGAAGATGGCCTCCTTGCCTCGAAGCAAGACAGTTATTTCATCAGATCCAAACTTGAGAACTACGCTTTCTCGTCACAGAAGAAGGATGTCTGATCTAATCTAAGGGTAGAGAAAAGCCTCAGGATTTTTCTTATTTTTTTTTGTATGCAGGACCGGGATCCTTTTTTTTTTTTTTTTCCCAGTTGGGTGCTTAACAAAGGGTGTGTGGGATTCCATGCTTTGATCTGGAGGGAGTTTTTTTAGTGAGTGTTGTGTATCACAGTGTGATGGGGGGTTTTGCTTAGGCTTGTTGGGAACTTGGGATCTGTTGTATTATTTGTTTACAGTATCCCTGTTGTCACATGATTGATGACCTGGTTAGGTCTGATGAGAATTGTTAAATACTCATTAACATGGACATGGTAGCGTGATGCGTGCCTGAACTTTGTTTAGATTTTATTAACATCATATTGTTTATTATATCACACCTTTCTGGTCTTTTGATTAGCTTCATAACATGTTTCATGACCTGTATGCGGTGTCAGCGGAGCAAATCCAGCTCTCAGCTGCTCAATTGATATGATTCCCACATGTATGAAACTGATTTCTGCTCTTTCAACAATGCATTACACTGGATACATCTCCTTGGGGTTCCCATTCACTGTCATTGCCTTGTCCACGCAATGTTCCTACATTCTATATCCCCCAAATTTCTCTTCCATTACACGATTACAGCTTAAGTTTTCTGTGGTAGTATGGAATATGATGCAAGTGCAAAAGAGGACTGGCAGAGTGGCAGGCTCATGTGCTTCAGTCTTGGCCAGTTTAAAATGCTTTGCTTCTAAGCAATTTAAAGTTAGCAGGCCAGATGCAGTCTAGACGAGAACCTCGGAAGAGAAAAGCAACACAATGCACTGATAAATCATTAGATACATTCAGTTTCAGGACCTTCTCAAGAGCTACAAACTGTGCATTAACATTACAAGTTTTAGTAATCAAGAAGCCATGGAATGTCTGAAAAGAAAGTGTGCCCTCTAGCTAGCATTTCAAATTTGGACTCACCCGTTGCATAATTTAATTTCATAACCTTACGGACCTTTCAAATCAGCTCTGAATCCTTAAATCAAAGTTACATCCATTTCTTTTTCCGTAAAACATACATCGAAAGTCTCCCATTCCATCCTCAGAGAGAAGTTCAATCCAAACAAAAACCTGCAAGGTCATCAATCCTTCTTTCTTCTTACTGTTATAAACTGGATGTTGAAGAGGAAGTGATCAGGAGCAACAAAACTAGTATACAACAATCACGGAGGCTTCATCTTGTATCCAAATAAACCAGAAAGAGTGTCCTGCGGGCTCTAAGCTTTAGACCGCCTAAATTCAAACCAAATTTCATAGTGATTAAACAGCAAGCTATCATGTGTGTGCTTTCCACTATACTGGAGTCCCAGACTGGTCAACCTCTTAGTACATTCCTCACCTCCAAGTCTTGAACAGAACTTTATATTATGTGACACGAAGATGCGGCCATCATAAGGTTTCAGCATGCCCACTAATCTCTCCAGTCCAGCCCAGACAAGCTTATCAGGCATATGAAGAAACACAGCACTAGCATATATCAAATCATACACAACTCCAGAACCAAACTTGGAGAAATCCATGTCTTCACCTTTCACAATCAGAGGACGCTTGTGTAAAAGACCCTGAGAGGGAAGCTCGTATCTGAATGCAGCCATCAGAGAGAGCTCGTCTCTTTCAAGACAATGGAAGTGCTCAGGGACGAGATAACGAATGAAATGCAAGCCAACACGGAGTGTTCCACACCCAATCTCTAGCACACGTGAATTGGGTGACAGGTGGCTGGACTCTGCAAGGAACTCAAACACATCGCGTCCACCAGCCCAGGGCTCCCCATAGTTGCTATGGTGCTCTTCCACAAGTAGCTCGCCAGGACATGGGAGAGCAGTGTGGTTATCTGACACTAGCCCTTCATAATGTGATATGCCCTTGAACCTGAAAAAAAGGACTCAAATCAATTAAAAATCATTCCTGTACCCTGAAATTAAAATGTACAAAATACCAATTTCTAAGTTTGAGTGTATATGCAGAAACATACAAAGACATGCTCAATTTTTTGGGGACAACCAATATAAGAGAAACCGGTAACATTAACTACTAGAAGTTATGACATTGCACTTAGAGTGTGCGTGAAGAAAAACTCAACTCCCAAAATCAAATCAAATCAAATCAAGTCAAATGTGTTACTGTGTATGTTTTCAAATGATTCTTACTTCTTTCCATGACACTGCATTTCGCCAGAATACCGTCATCTCCTTCCAATACATTAATTACCTCTCACTCCATTCTATCAAACATAGATCAAGTGCAGAGATATTGACAATAACATTTGCAGGATAGCAATGGAGCACCGACATAATGCCCAAACCCCAGGAAGAAAAACTCACTCACGAAATCACGCACACAAACACACATGGTTGTGATTTTGCAAGATTAAACAGATTTTAAAAAAAATGAACACCTTTCCTTGTTAAAAATGTGCAACTCAAATTAAGCACCCAACTTGGTACCACAGCCCAAACACATTAACACATATGACATCCTTAGAAATTCCATCTTTTCCACCAAACAATACAACATCATCCAAAAAAACCACGCAAAATCCAAACTTTATCAACACCCAATACACAACCATTCAAAACAAAGAGAACCCAGAACTCAAAAAACCATATAAAAACATAAAAGAGAGTTACTTACTGAATGAGATCTTGTAATTGTTGAGCTCTAGTACGGGGATTAATCCCTTTACGAAGAATATTATCTTGCATATGTAAGCCATTAGCTTGGATCTGATCCATAATCCATTCAATATCCTCTTGTGTTGCAGATATTCTCTCTTTTTTATCAACCTCGCCAAGCCCACCCCGACCATTGTTATTATCATTAAAGCTTTGCAAAGAAGAAGGGCATGAACATGTAGAGAGCGAAGATAAGAGAAAGAATAGCATTATTGCTCCTACAGAAACAGAAAGGACCAACGTTGGAATTGAAATTACTATTCCTTTTTGTGTTGGTGAATATGTTACTGTTGACAGTGCCATTCTCTCCCTGCTCCCCTCTTCTCTCTGCTTCTTGCTTGATGCTGGATAAAAATGAAATTGTTATTTTTTTCTCTGTAATGTTCAATGTGTGACCTGTGTCGTTTTAGGAATAAGAAACACTGATGAGTTCGAGTCCTTCACAAGCAAGTTGTGTCGTTTTGGGGAATTGGAATTCAAATACTATACAGTATACAGTACATTGTTTTTGTGTTTTGCAAGTTGGGGGACTTGCATTTTGTCTTAATTACATGAGCATCCTCAGTATAAATTTTGATGATGACGACAACGATAATAATCCTAAAAAAAACCTTAAAATAATAAAATCTCATCCATAATTTATAATTACAATAAATAAAAATTATCCTAATCATTTTATGCTTTAGTTGTTTTTATATTTATCCTCTGTTTTTTAAAAAAATTATAATTTTTATTGAGTGTTAAATAGAATAAACAATTAGTAGGAGGATTTATTCAGTAAGCCCTGTTTGTTTTTGCGTTTTAAAAGCGTTTTTGAAAAAAATTGGATTTTTTTTATTTTTTTATTTGCTTCAAATTAATATTTTTTTATATTTTTAAATTATTTTGATGTGCTGATGTTAAAAATAATTTTTTAAAAATAAAAAAAATATTATTTTGATATATTTCCGAGTAAAAAACACTTTGAAAAGCAACCGCAATCACACTCTCAAACGGGCCAGGTTTTGAGCGTGTTTGATAGTGTGGTTGTGGGTGCTTTTCAAATAACTTTTCGTGCCAAAATGCATGCCAATGATGTTTTTTCATTTTTTAAAAATCATTTTTGATATCAGCACATTAAAACGATCCAAAACGTACAAACCATATTAAATTTTAATAAAACAAAAAATTTCAAATTTTTTTAGGAACACGAGTTGAACCACGTTTCCAAACGATTGCTTTGAATCCCAAAACCCTAAAGCTATAAACAAATTGAAGAGATGGATTCTACTTATCATTTTAGCTTTCAAAAGCAGGGAAGTACAAACAAGTGGAGGATATGAAATAAGTAAATTTTCAGATTATGGAAGATGCTAGTGGACTCTCCTTGGAATCGAATAAAATATAAAAATATATTAAAATAATATTTTTTATTTATTTTTAATATCAGTATATCAAAATGATCTAGAAACATAAAAAAATAAATTAAACCTAAAAAATATAATTTTTTTCAGAAACATAATTCAATCACAATTTCAAACACCTCCAAAATAAAACTATGATTTTTTTGGAAAGAGAAAATGAGACAAAAAAGAGCATAAGTGCAATAGTCCCAAAATAATTGAATAAAGGCATATATTTATATTTATTCAGATCAGATATTTTTTTCAACTAAATTTTAGCAAAGTTTTTCTCTATTATGAAAGGTCTCATATAATCAACTATATCTCGTTACAACTATACACAATATTAAATCATGATCCAATCATTATGGATTTCACCACACGTAGTCAACGATACTCATCATTTCACTTCAACACTTATAAGTATATTCACAATTAATTATGCAATCTAGGGAAGAATAAAATTTTAAACATAAGCATCCAAGTCATAAAATCATCATGTTAATAATTTTGTTTGTTCATATCCATGCATCGAAATAGAGTTTAGACTTCATTAATACATAATTAAATAAGGTTACAATCCATCTCAAAATAGTACATATTATTTATAGTTTATAATAATAAAACAGGATAAGCAAAAGACTACTTTTGTTGTAAATGAGAACGCCTAAAAAGAAAATACAACAGCTATAGTGTTTAATTTTTAAAATTATTAGTTATACATTCTTGATTTATTTCTATTTAATCATTATTTTTTATTTAATATAATCATATTAGTGCAGCTTCTTTGATATCTAGTCCACATTATTTCTTCAGAAAATCTACAATCTCCTAGTTTTCTCTTTATACTATTGTTTTCCTTAATTTCTAAATTTAGTTAATGCAAATTCCTCTTTTGTTTTTTCTGTTCTTAAAACCTTGTCGATGCTAGTAATTTTATCAACACCATTAATCTCTTTTGCTTGAGATCAGCTAATTAAAACTTGAAATTTATGTTCATATCAATATGTCGCATTAATATTATTAGTTATCCTGGTTTGGAATCACTAACCAACCCTTTTCCGTGTATATTAAGTCCATTATTTGAAAATATTGATGTTAAGAAAACCTCTTAACATAATTAGCCTCCCTTCAAAAGCAACTAATCAAGTTTTAATGAAAATATTGATATCAATATAATTCATTGATATCATTTTCTATCCAAATACCTACAATAATTAATCAGATTCTTTTAAATTCCTTAATTACATCCCTTCCTAATACTGATGCCAAGAGTCATTTGACATCATTAGCCTCATTTGAGTAGTAGCTAGTCAAATATTTCTCTCATGTACTTCGTTTTCTTCCATCATTTATTTAATTACTTACTTACATAATAATAGCAGAACAAATAAATAAATCTCATGATAACAACATTAACATAACATAACAATTTTATAAATACTGGGCATCTACCTGCTGTGTTAGAAGCTTCTTTTCTGGCTCGGGTTAGCATTACAATTGTTAAAGTATTCTCTGCGAATCAATTCTCTCATTGATCAATATTATTTTAACATACTCTGTAATAATAATAAAAATCACCATTATATTTAATTTTCCATTCTAAATGTTCCATTTTGATTTCTAACGGAATTAGCCATATGTTACATATAACTTTATCATTTAAATTTCCTATTGATAATCTAAATGATTAGCCACACATAATTATTTTATCATATTTTATTTATATCTTCCCTTGTTTATTTATATCCTAATTACACCATATATTATTCTTGATAAAATCCTCTTACTAACTTAAAACATGACTAATTCGACTCTCCTTTCATCATTGTCGGTTAGTTCTAAGAAAGAAAATATGAACTTGTTGATTTCTATAAGCTTTCACCATTTTTCTTATTCTTTTATCTAACAATTTCTTATTTATTTATAATTTTTTTAATTCTAAATTAACTTTATTTTTTAAAATAAAACAAAATTATTGTCGAATGATATTTTCAATATGTGTAGTCTTGCATAGTGTTTTTTTTTTATTTTTTTATTCAATCAATTTAATTTATTTCTTTATTTCTATTATTGTTTGCTTGAATAGAAAAAATACTTTAATAAATAAATTTAGCAAACACAATTGAATAAATATCCCGACTTACAACATTAAATATTTTGATCTATCTTTATCTCTCAATTTTTATTTTTTATTGTTAGTTATCATTTATGATTTTATTTATTTATTAATATTCATAGTTTTTTATTTATTTAATTATATATATACACATAAAAAAATTATTTTCACTTAATTTTTTTAATTATAAAAATATATTAAAAAAATCTACATATATAATTTTTTATCAAAAAGAAAAAACCATAATGAAGCGCGGTTCATATATATATATATATATATATATAGAATGATTCAAATTTTGTGCTAGGCCAGGTTTAATTACTATCCTCTTTAGAATCCAACAAATCGACGTCGTTTTACAAGATTTGTTGATTCAATTAACTACCATGCCTAAATCCACCCTCCTGTAAAAAAGCATCCATTAAACCCTAATTCCAAAAACACAGACACAGAAATAGAAAGAAAAAAATCACTCGAAAATTCATTTCCAATCCACAAAACAATGAATTCTCCAAGGATTCTGTTCAACATTTCCCAGAAAAACCCTAAATTTCTCTCCTTGTGCTCCCTAAGCTATTCTCACATTGACAGTCACCTCATTACGTCACAGCACCGCTTGATTTCCTCCACTGCGCCAGTGAGTTCATGGATGGACACCATCAAAGGTGTCTTCACTGGAAAAAAGGCAGAAACTGAAGACACCCCAGAGTCATTCACGTTACTCAGTAAGTCTTGCGTCACTGCCTGTCACGTTAGTTCTCAATCCAGTAATCAGCAAATTTTATGGTTTTTAGTGTTTGATTTGTTTTAATTTTTTGGTTTTAGAACTCCCTTTTGTGTTTTGAGAGTGAAAGTGAAAAACTTGAAGTGTAACTTCTGTGTTTGAGGGTGTGTTTCAAATAGATGAATAACTTGGGTGCTATTAAAATGAAAGCTATTTTTGTTAGTTTTGATTTTTTTTTTTGATTTTAGGCTTTGCAGATGGGATGAAGAATGCGAGGAGGGTTGGATCGCTAAAGCAATTCGTCGTTGGTAGAAGCAGTGAAGCGACTTTTTCTAGTGCCTTTGAAAAGCAGGAAGCAATAATTCGATATCTAGGTGCACTTGATCCCACTGGAGAGGTTGGTTTGTCCCTTTATAGCTGCCTTTCTTATATACTACCACACACGGCTTGGATCTACTTATTAACTTTGTCCCTTTACTGCAAAATTGCTGTGGTATTGCTCTTTACTAATAGTAGAGTATCTTCTGTCATTCAAATGATGAGTTGGAATAGTATGAAGCAAATATGCAATCTGGTTTATTAATATTTTGGGTTAGGGGATACTTTGATGGGTAATTTTAGTAAAATCAAGGCTGGACACCAAATGAAGGGGATCATCTTTATGTGATTTTTTTTGAAGGTGCCATTTGCCAGCAAGACTTTTCAACACTACCTTATAGTTCTGACCTTACAATTATAATTTCACTATCTCGCAGCAAAGTGTTTTCTGGTGGGGGGTTCGAATCTTCTGGTGCTGAATATTCATGAGCCAGCAAGTTGATTGCATCCTGTGATTAACTCCATGATACACCTCTTGTTTTTTATTTTCTAACAGCTCTTCAAATGGCTGTAGTACTTTCTTCCATTAAACTTCAGCCATGTATAGAATTTTTGCATGCCTTTTTTGTTTCCTGCAAGACTGGTTCCCTTGTTTGCTCTTATTTTTTCTAATCTTCTGTTATTTGATGGGTTCTGGTTAGATTGCTGGTTAAATTATTTAATCATCTTTCAATGTATGCATTCATGTGTAATGTGCCATTAGCCTCCCAAGACATTTGTGAATAATCTCAATAAATTGTTTTGCGGTGTAGGGTTCAAATCTTCTAGTGCTGAATATCATGAGACAGCAAAGTTGATTGTACCATATGATTGGTTATTTGATGCACCTCTTTTTTTTTTTTTTTTTAATTCTCTAATATCTCTTTTATTTGCTCATATTTTGCCTTTCATTGCCTATATATATATTCTCTAATCCCTAATAACTTTGGTCATGTATAGAATTTTTGTGTGTATTGAATGCTGCTTGCAAGGTTGGTTCCCTTCTAGGTTCTTAATTTATTTAATCTTATGTTACTTTTTCATGGCATCTGGGTAGGCTGTTTGATTATGATTTTAGTTTCATTGTTTGTAGAACCTCCAAACAAGTCAAAAACAAGAAGCAGCGAAGCACTGTAATTGCACAATAGCAGATGTTGAGATTACACTTTCTAAGTTTATATGGGCTAAAGAAGCACAGAATAAGTTGCAAAAATTAAAGGAAGAAGGGAAACCAATGCCGAAGACCATGGCTGAGGTACTGTTGCTTGCATTTTATTCTAGTTATTACACTTTTTAAAGAGTTTCTACACTTCTGCTTCATGTTTTTGTGAAAGATTACGAATATGGATTACTGAATGAGGGTGGTTGTTCATTCACTATGATGGGAAAACCATACCAGTAAATCAGGAATCAAATCCTCTGTTAGAAGTCATTCTATGTGTAAGATGTTACTGGGTCCGGGGTTAGTTAATGTCAGAAGAAGGCCCTGGTATCAATTCTTTTTTTGGCTCAGTTTTACAAAATTTGGGAAGACAAATGAATTTGTTGTCTTTCAGGACCACTCTGTATCTTTATAGTCATGTGATTTGAACCTGTTCAAAGCAGAAGTCGTAGCTCCATGCATACCTTTGCTGGTATTGAACATTTTTCATAGTTGGGCTATTCTTCAGAAAAAAAGTGGAAAAATCTGCGTAGTCACGTTATGGGATTGTGCGCTGAACTTTGTTATAGATTTTAAACCAAATGATCCTATATGCTTTGTTATTTATCAATTCAGTCTTCTTTTCCACATGAAGTGTTTGATTTAGTCAATTGTTTAGGCCCCGTTTGTTTGCTTGCTGGAAAGTAGTTTCCTTTTGGAAAGTGAATTCCGGGAAAGTGAATTATTTTCCGATGTTTGGTATTGCAATGAAAAATAAGTTGGAAAACACTTTCCAATGTTTGGTTATGTCATGGAAAATGAGACTTATTAATGTTTTATTTTTTTTCAAGTTTATTAAAATAATGAGGAACAAATCTTACAAATTAAAAGGTTGAATGAGAATGAAATTGAAAAAAAATATAATTTCATAAATTATCTCA
>Ga0307516_10003008_pt1 | contig 22006 bp, 18 predicted proteins | sample 19_EM_MG_FD_203310 | JGI IMG/M metagenome (GOLD analysis project Ga0307516, IMG submission 203310) | Populus trichocarpa ectomycorrhiza microbial communities from riparian zone in the Pacific Northwest, United States - 19_EM | ecosystem: Host-associated > Plants > Roots > Unclassified | place... | reverse complement strand
GAGCGTGCCAGCCCTTCCAGTTCACCCACGAGCGCAATGGGGTTGGCCGACTCCTTTGCCTTTTTGATTGCCGCATCGAAGAACTCCTGCAGCTTCTTTTCTTGCTTTTTGACATCGGCTGCTTTGGACTTGCGTTTTACCTCCTTACGGAGGGCCGCAATATCCGCCTTCATGGCCGTGCTGGAATTCTGGAGTACCTTTATTTCGGCATCCTTTGTCGCAGCAAACTCATTCATCACAGCCATGACATGGGTAGCGTTGGCATCAAGTGCCTCCGTTACAGCTGCCAGGTGTTTGAACTGCGCCTCATCCTTAGTCTGGGCAGCTAGAATAGCGGTGGACACCTGGTCCGAGAACTGGGTGCTCGCTACTGACAGCTGCCAGAAAGCCTCTTCTGAAGCGTAGCGCATTTGTTCCTTTTCAGCCTGGGCCAGCTCATATAGACGTCTGTGGTCATGCAGAAGGCCCTCGTAGTGCTGCGTCAATTTTGGGAAGATTTCCTTGATGTCATGCTCGTTCTTTCGGCACAGCTACACTAGCTGGCCAAACTGAGACAGACTCTCGTCAAGGGTCTTCACCATATTGCAGAACCACCCTGGTGCCTCCACAGCAACTGGATCCCACACCACTGGCTGAACAGTGTCGGCATCGTGGATGACCAGATCCGTTGAGGTGTCCAACTCATTGGAGCTCTTTCGCATCTCAAACTTCACCAATGCCTGAGAGTCCGACATGGTTACTTATGCGTTTCTTGTAGAGAGGTATATTGTAGCATCAGTGTGTCTGCTAACAATATAGTGTAACACTCGAGTGTTTCACCAACGGCACAATCGCCCAGGTGGTCACCAACAGTCTATCACCCTTGAGCGGGCAACACTTGTATGATGGCAGCAGAGTGACTGTGTAGTTCCGAAGGATTCGCACAGGAGCCGATGGGAAAATTCACTAATAGATTCGTGTTCGAAATATCACTAGAGAGTTGAAGACAGAAACAATGTAATATTTTTAAGGCTCAACTTCCGACTGATCGTTGCTGATGCCTCTGTAGGTAGGAAACTAGCACTCTTTAAATGTCGCACTGACTCTTTGGCCATCCGCCCTCAGGCTGACTCAGGAAGCGCAATACCTCAGTATTATGCAGCAGCATCTCTCCTCGTCCGAGGGAGATAGGGTTGATTGGGACATGGCACTGATTGATAGGTATGAACCCAGAAGACCTTCGATCCGAGTGCTTGCGAACAATCTTTGTTTGCATCCCCTTGTAGGCGTCGTCACCCTTGTGCTCCTGACCGCAGCCCTTACTGGCTCAATGCTTCTCAGGTGCATTTGGGGTCGCAATCTATGAGTCTAGATGCTTCCAGGAATGTCTGGTGACGTCGGTACAAGTGCCACCGTAATCGCAGTTAACTGAAGAGTACGTCTCTGTAACTTAACAAGTTAAGGTCCGATCTTCTTCAAACAACTGACAGATGGTCTGGCTCCCCTCATATACCCACCGGACCCGTTCCGCCTCGCGTGTCCTGCACGACCGTGTGTGAGTTATATTGTACCCAGAAAAAGTTGACATATTTGCTGGTATACAGCAACTAGTAGCTTTTAGTATGGGTCTCGCGGAGGATAACCTTGACACCTCCCAGGGATGTGACCAGACCCCCGCCTGAGGCTGCCACTCATCCCCTTTCCCTTTGGTAACCTTAAGTTACCACCTGGCTGCTGTTGGGTCGGTAATACTCCTCTCTTTCGGAGCTCGCCCCAGCCCGTGACTTTCACTCATGAAATCTCACTCGGCCTCAATCCTCAGATTGAGTCCCGCTAGTCATACTAATTACATGTCTTGGGGTGTCACCAGCGCACTGGGTGTAACAGTTATTGTCTCATCCAGGGACAGGGAGAACTCTGCGGTTTCGAATTGAGTGCATTTTTCCAGACAGCTCTGGCTACTGAAGCGGAGTTCCTCTGAGTCTCACGCACCTTGCGGGGGATGTTTCGCAATCCACCAGAAGGGGAGGAAGATGTCGACTATCGGTTCTAGTGGTGCGACCTCGAACACTTCTTGAGAGTAGTGCTTTCGGTGTTGGAGCAGAAGGGGCTCGGTGTATTCCATTCCTGCTCCCTTGACTTCTTCTCCCAAGCAGTTCTGGAAAGGGGCGGCCCTGTGCCTGCGGATTCAGGGTATGTCGTATTGCTCAGTAATTCTTTTGCCAACGAGGGGTACTGAGCAGCCGGTGTCGAGTAGGATCCGTATCAAGTGTTGTCTGGGGCCCCACGAAATGATCATGGTGGTGATCGATCTTCTGCCGCAATGTTGTTTGTTCATAAACTTTTCGGGCAAGGCTGGACTGGGGTTTAGCCTTCTTTGTTGTCTATCCTGCGGGGTCCCCATCTCTGGTTCCCAGGGACCCTTTCACTTCCGATTTGTTCTACAAATTATTGGGAAGGACTTCGAGTGCGGCGTACCCCGTCCTAGGGAAAATCCTCCTCTTCCTCATTCTTCCAGTAGGGTATCGTGTCGCCTGCGGCTTCCTGCATATCTTCGTCCTCGATTTTCACATTGGCCATTTTGGTCTGTTTGGTGGCCGGTGCCTCTGTGGCTTCTGCCTCCCTCTTTCTTTTCCTTTAGATCGAGCTTGCCTGTTTCGGGGCCTCCGGTATTTCTGTTCCTTTGACCGTCGTCTGGGCCTAGCAATCCTGGGTGGAGTGGCTGTCCCTGACACACCGCCAACAGTTGGCCTTGCTGCTGCTGTGGGCATTGATCTCCTCCTAGGGGACTCCCTTGTAGGCATTGCCTCTGGTTCCCCAGTGGCTCTCCGCCCACTGTTTCCTTAGCTTTTCAGCCTTGCCACCCGAGTCAGACTTCCCGGTCTGATTGGGACCCATTGTCTCCTTACCCTTGCGGGTATTGCCTGCACCCTTTTTCGTCCAGACCGTCCTTGTGACCCCCACTGTTGCCTGGCTGCGATTCACAGACTGCCTTCAGGGCCTTCCTTTGTTCCACGTGAAGACCGGCATTGTAATTGGCTGTGAGGAAGTGTTCATCATCTATGAACTCCTCCATGTAGTGGGCGAAGTGCATGTCCATGATGCTGTCGGGCATGGCCTGGTGTTACACTGGAATATTATCATGGGTCGGCACGAATCCTTGGGGAGGTACGTACCGGGATGAGGACGCGGTAGTTGGCTATTCAGGAAAGATCGGCTCTGAGAGTCTAGGAGGGAGATAAGGAAAGGAGTTAGAACTTACGGCTGAGACCGGACGTAAGGAAACTAACTCTGGGAGTTGTGGGGGTTGCGGGGAAGCAAACGAGTGGAAACCGGCAGACTAGGGCAGGTTCCCCGAAAGGGAGCTGCCACGTCACCCGAAAGGTGTACGAGAAAAAGTCTGACGCGGTTACCCCGCTCGGCCGCAGGAAGACCCTGCGGTGCAAAACCGACAAAGCTCATCTCTCCTTATCTACACCCTGCCAGGACCAATGAGTTGCCCACGGGGTCGAAAGCCTCGGAGGAATAGTTAGCCCGAGTCACCAGATCTCACGACACTCCAAAAAAGATAAATATATAACCAGGCTCTTTTCTCCCGAAAGGAAGAAGAGACAGACCGAACACTACCACCGAAAACCCACACACAAGATCTAAGATTATTCCGTTGTGAATTATCGAAAGTAGCCTGATTACCTTTGATTCCACTCCACTCCGGTTACAATACAACCCCAGTGTCACACTATAATCTTAAATCTCAAATCACCCTACTTTCATGACGGGCTTCGACGACACCTACTTCGAAGACCACCTCTATCTCCTCGAACTATCTACCTTCTTGGAACCTAAGACTCAATATTCCTTCGATTACACCTTTCAGTCAATCGACGACGAAATCTCAAAATACGAGCAGTGGGATATATTCAGTGACGGACCCATCCCTACTCCTTACCAGGAGGGCGAACACGAGCCCTGTAACTGGTATACGCAATACTGGCTCAACTGCGCCCACCACCACATGAACACCGAATTCACGGAGAACGAGCTCCGGGACCTCTGCGACTACTACTTCACCGACGACCAAACCATTTACACCGGAGATTTCCTCGACGATTATTAAGCCATGATGACCTCCTCGGACTTCAATATGCTCCGGCTTAAGGCCCCACAGGACCTGCTCCAAATCACCGACAGAGCCTCGGGACCGGAACCAGTGGTAGAAATAGCCAATCCGCCAGTCTCGGTTAGAACCCTGGTACGCCAGCAACAGCAGGCCGAACGCGACTTACAACGGCTTACGGAGCTGTGCGGGGATGCCTACGATAAAACAGACCAGTGAACAAGGGAGATCGAGCAGGCCTACCAGACCCTAGCAGAAGGAACTAGGTACGTATATGACCGAGCCCACGCTAACGAGAAAATAGCGGAAGAATGGATACGCAGCAAGCTAGCAAGCGCAGCAAATGCGTACCAATCCCTGGCCACGAACATTTGGCAAGCCATCCTCAAGCGCACCAATGAGGCCAACGAACGACAAATATGTCAAGCCACTCAGCTGGCTCGAGTAAACGACGCCCTGTCCTTCCTGGCAGAGGCAAACACAGCCCGGAACCAGCATCTGGCCAACTTCCAGGGCAACGTAGAATTATGGGCGGCAGAACACCAGAATCGGGTAGCCACCCTGGAAAACTAGCTCCGGGAAGCAAGAGCAGAAATCCAACGCATTGCGACCCGAATCCCGTTACCCACAAAACCACTAGTGCCAACAGCACCTCCGGCATGGAGAAGCCCGGTGAGGCAGATCAGCACCAGTGCCCCATCAGCCCACTCGGAACCAGCGCTGGGGAGCCCGCTACGCCTAAACCCGGGACCAGCGCTCCGATGACAGAGACCCCCGGTGGTACCCACGACGCCGGAAATGAGGCAGCGGCTGGAGCATCTCAGGCGCCACGTATCCCCAAGGCCACCAACCTTTGGGCCAGCGGCGGGACAAGGAGGCAACCCCCTCTCTACACCACCCGGATCAGCAGCCGGACCTCCGTTGGGCCCACCCTTGGAACCACCCCGACTGCCTTTCCGCCGTCCCGGCTCGCCATCACCACCTAGGAACCCTGCGCCCACGATCACCACGCGTGAGCTAGTACAACTGGTGGCGGAACGAGTAGCGAGAGCCACCCAGGTTGCCACGGCCGAGCCAAATCGAATCCGAACCTCCCGCCTGAAAATGGAAAACCCCGAGACGTTCGATGGCAAACCAACGACCCCCTTCAACAACTGGTGGAAAACGGTAACAAAATACCTGAGTTTCTATCCCGAAACCTCCGACCAAGAAAAAATCGTCTGGGTAGGAACGCTCCTCACCGGTACTGCCAAGGCATTGGACCTACACCGATACGATACGATGGGCGAGAATGATACCTGGGCGAATTACTCCGCGGCTATCCGAACCGAATACTTTGACTCCCGAGAGGCAGCTAGCGCCCAACTCAAGCTGAGCCAGCTTAGGTATAGTGGAGACATTCGGGCCTATATGACCGAGTTCCGAGCGCTCAACAACCTTGCTCGAGCCACGGGGGAAAGTCTACAGGAGAAAATTGACATGGCAATGCCCGAGGCAGTGATCGACATGCGGTTTGCTCACTACCTGGGGGAGTTCACGGATGATGAGGGGTTCCTGCACGCCACCTATCAGGCGGCACTCCAAGTCGAGAGAAAGAAGGCCTTGAAGCAGGCCAAGGAACAAATAAGAGGGCAGACAGGAAACTCCGGAAGTGGCAGGACGGAGAAAAAGGAGAACAAACGGCAGGAAAACCGAACGAGCTCCAGGCAAAAAGATAGCCACCCCCGCGAGAGCCCCAGCAACGTGGCAACCAAATCCACCTGGTTCGGGAAAAAGAACACCTGGCCGACCATGGACGAAGCCATGAAGGGCTTGCCCAACAACGAAAAAGAAGAATACCGCCAGAGCCGAGAGGACTGCTGGTGATGTGGACGGACAGGGCACAAAACCTACGAATGTCTGTCCTTCAAAACCCGGAATGGAATGGTGCTCCCGCCCGCCCCGTGGAAGGTAGGGGCAGTCTCGGAAGGAAAGAGAAAACGGGACGACAAGGGAGACACGACCCCCGCAGCCAAACAACAAAAGGTGGTGGCAGTTGAAAGAATGGACGTCAACCCGATGCCCCTGTGGGAAAGCGAGGAAGAGGATTTTTAGGAGGCCCGGTACCGCCGCAACCGAAGGCCACCCCAATAATATGTGGAATTTCCAGGAAAGGAAGAAACGAGGACTCAAGTGCGGGGACCTCGCCTAAAAAACCACGAATTACCACCCGCGGCACCCGACCAATAATAGAAATGCTGCTACACCAGGGTAACCACAAACACCGAGTCCGAGCCCTGCTGGACACCGGCTGCTCCATAGCCTTAATAAACCAGCACACGGTGGAGCGACTGGGTCTCAAACAGGTACCACACCCTAACCCAGTCCGAATCGAAAACTACACCAGGGAAGTAGTGCCCGGCGCAGGCCAATATTAATCAAAGCCCTTGCACCTACAACACCGAAAACATTATTCGACAGAAAAATTTGAAGTAACCCCCATGGACGCGGAAGTCGTCATCTTCCTACCCTTCAGATGGATAATGGAACACCCGCCTCAGGGGGCCTGGACGACGGACGAGGTACGCTTCGATAGCGATAAGTGTTTGAAACGATGTACAAAGTACGAAACAAACAAGTTTTCGCTGTCCTGGGACGAATCAGTGGCCACGGACCCTACCGCTCAGCTCATAGGCTACGTAGCAGCGGCCGACGAAAACCCCGACCCTCTAAAGCAGCTACCCATGGAATTCCACGAATATCTACGCATCATGGGCAAGGAGGCAGCCGATGCACTCCCCGAACATCGGCCGTACGACTGCAAGATCGATCTTAAAGAAGGAAGCACAGCGCCCTGGGGACCCATTTACCCACTCTCTGAAATAGAACTACAGACTCTCAGAGAATGGCTAAAAGAAATGGAAAAAACAGGGAAAATAAAGAGATCAACGTCATCGGCGGGCTCTCCTATTTTGTTCGTCCCCAAGCCCAGTGGTCGAGACCTTCGACTATGCGTGGATTATCGAGGCCTCAACAGTATAACGATCCCAAACAGATATCCACTTCCGCTCATGCAAGAACTCCAGGATTGAGTCCAGGGAGCGCAATGGTTCACAAAAATGGATCTCAAAAACGGGTTCAACCTCATCCGAATAAGGGAAGGAGACGAATGGAAGACAGCGTTCAGAACCCGCTATGGATTATACGAGTTCCAGGTAATGCCGTTCGGACTCACCAACGCACCCTCAACCTTCCAAGACATGATGAATCATGTACTATCAAACCTCCTGGATGTAGGAGTACTAGCCTATATGGATGATATCCTGGTCTATGCGAAAACCCGGGAAGAACACGACCACCTGGTGAAAGAGGTGCTTCAACATTTGCAGGGAAACGGGTTGGCGGTGGCCCCAGAAAAATGCATCTGGCGGGCACAGGAGGTCGAGTTCCTGGGCTATGATATCGGCCGGAACGGGATCGAGATGGCGAAGAACAAAGTGGAAGCAGTCTTGGACTGGAAAACCCCCAAATCCCTAACAGAAGTACAATCATTCCTGGGGTTTGCCAACTTCTACCGACGTTTCATTCAGGATTACTACAAAATAGCCCGACCCCTCACGGAGTTAACAAAAAGAACGGAAAAATGGACGTGGACCAACGAGGCAGAGACCGCGTTCAGGGAACTAAAGCATAGGTTTACCTCGGCCCCGATACTGGCCCATTTTGACGCCCAGAGACTGGTGATCATAGAGACTGACGCCTCAGATTTTGCCATCGGAGCCATCCTATCGCAACAGGATGAAGAAAAACACCAACACCCAGTGGTGTTTCACTCCCGAAAATTCACACCGGCGGAGATTAATTACGAAATCCACGACAAACAACTATTGGCCATCGTGGATGCCTTCAAGCATTGGAGACGCTATTGCGAAGGAGCAACCCACCAGGTACAGGTATTTTCCGACCACCAAAATCTGGAATACTTTACAACGACTAAAGTACTCAACCGACAACAAGCGAGATGGGCGCAAGAGCTAGCTGGAGTCGACTTTCGAATCTACTATCGACCCGGAACACAGAACGGAATGCCAGATGCCTTATCCAGGCGTTCGGAGTACCGCCCTGAAAAAGGGGGGATAGAAAACCAGCCAATCACAGCGGTTTTGCAAGAAAGTCACTTCGCGGAGCCAAATCGACAAGGACGATCGTTCATTTGCTCATAGGCTTGCCTCGCCTTGCTCCCTAGTCGGAAATGGTCGAAGGACTTCCTGGCGAAAGTCAGGGAAGAAGGGAAGAAGGACGAACCCTACGAACAGGCAAGAAAACAGGAAGCGGCGATAAATGGACTATCGTCGAAGGACTGAAAGGTCAGGGATATAGTATCCAGGGACGACTTGGTGTGCCAAGGGAACCTGCTCTGAATACCCAAGGGCTTGGTACAACACATATTGGAATCAGAACCCGACACTAAGGTAGCCGGACACATGGGGCAGGATAAGACGATCGAACTGATACGACGAAACTTCTGGTGGCCAAAGATGAACGAGCGAATTATAGACTTCGTCAGAAGCTGCCCAGAGTGCCAGAAAAACAAGGCGGCCCGACACCAACCCTATGGACTATCCTCACCCCTAGAACTCCCATATGCGCCGTGGCAATCAATCGCAATGGACTTCATCACGGAACTCCCGCTCTCAGAAGGATGCGATCAGCAGGGGGTAGTGATCAACCGATTCACAAAGATGGCACACTTCATACCACTCCGGGAAAAGACGGCAGCAGACCTAGCAATCATCTTTACCAGGGAAATATGGAAACACCATGGGCTACCCACCGACATCGTGTCGGACAGAGACTTACGGTTTACGTCAGAAGTATGGCAAGAATTCCTACGGCTTTCGGAAATCCGGCCTCGCATGTCCACAGCGTTCCACCCGCAGACCGACGGACAGACAGAACGGCTCAACCAGACAATTGAGGCCTATCTGCGGGCGTTCGTCAATAAGGAACAAGACAACCGGAAACAACTGCTACCAATGGCTGAGTTCGCATACAATAACTCGGCCACCACAGGTAACAGCATGTCCCCGTTCTACGCTAACTACGGCTTCCACCCCGTGGCGGTAGGCCCCGCATCCACGGAACCCCTTAACCCGGCCAGCACGGCGTACGCCCACTGGATGCAGGCGGTGTACGGAGAGGTAAGGAAAGGGTTGGAAGAAGCGCAGGAACGGATGCGACGGTATACGAACCCGGAGCGAAAGGAACCTCCTGCATACCGGGTAGGGGACCTGGTAACGCTTAACGGCCGCAACATCAAAACACGCCGCCCCTGAAGAAAACTGGACCACAAAAATCATGGTCCTTTCCAAATCGAGAAAATCGTCTCCCCACTGGCCGCCTGCCTCATGCTGCCTCGGAAGTGGAAGATTCACAACGTCTTTCATGTCTCGCTACTCGAACCCTATCGAACCAGCGAGCATCGAGCACCTCCGGACCCCTGGAAAGTACTGCGGGAAGCAGACGATGTCGAACAGTCGGAGGTATATGATGTGGAAGAAGTTATTGCTTCGGCCGAGTGCGGCCGGGGAAATAACAAACGAATCCTTTACCTCGTCAAATGGCTCGACTATCCGGAACGCAAAGACTGGACGGATGAACCACTCGACAACTTTTCGGTGGGCGGTCTGGAGAAACTCCGGGAGTTTCACCGACGAAATCCAGACGTGCCAAGGGACTATCGGCTCACCAACGCCTAGGTGGGATGTCCATAAAAGGGCCCAACGAAGCACGAGCGGTAGTAGGGATGAAGGGGTTGGAGGACTTCATCTTGCGCACGGAACGAAAAACTATGAGAACGAAGAAAAGACCCGCTTCTCATGCAACCATGACAAAGCCGCCGACCCAGCGCCCGACGAAGAGTGCACGCGACCGAAACTGTTGAGAGTCAGGAAAACCGTTCAGAACAGACGTATCGACCTCTTGGCGACCGACCCGGACCGACAGAACCGGCGTTGATGGCACATAAGCGGTGAAGTGAGTCCCAGACAACGCTGTCACTGCTCCAGCATACTAGTCTCCCCCCGGAAGGACGTGGGCGCGGTCACTGCCGAGTTAATGGGTTACTAGCACGAAGGACACCATGCCTCTCCCGATTCCCTGTGCCAACGGCGACCCCGGAACCTCACCAAGCCGGCCAAGTCTTGACGCAACGTGGCGGCGAGTACAATTCAACATGACCCGATCAGTAAGAGTATGCACCGGCCTACTCTGAGGGCCCCATCGTCCGAGGCTCCCCGGTGCCGAACCGGCTGGCCAACGATGGGGAGGGATGCAGGGGCGGAGGACTGCATTCAGCGGCAAGTATCATGACCGAAAGAATCTTCAGAAAGAGACGGGCTACTCCGGAAAAACACTCATTAGCTTCGGGACGAAGCTAAGAAGAGGGGGAGGTAGTGTTACACTGGATTATTATCATGGGTCGGCACAGATCCTTGGGGAGGTACGTACCGGGATGAGGACACGGTAGTTGGCTATTCAGGAAAGATCGGCTCTGAGAGTCTAGGAGGGAGATAAGGAACGGAGTTAGAACTTACAGCCGAGACCGGACGTAAGCGAACTAACTCCGGGAGTTGAGGGGGTTGCGGGGAAGCAAACGAGTGGAAACCGGCAGACTAGGGCAGGTTCCCCGAAAGGGAGCTGCCACATCACCCGAAAGGTGTACGAGAAAAAGTCTGACGCGGCTACCCCACACGGCCGCAGGAAGACCCTGCAGTGCGAAACCGACAAAGCTCATCTCTCCTTATCTACACCCTGCCAGGACCAATGAGTTGCCCACGGGGTCGAAAGCCTCGGAGGAATAGTTAGCCCGAGTCACCAGATCTCACGACACCCCAAAAAAGATAAATATATAACAAGGCTCTTTTCTCCCGAAAGGAAGAAGAGACAGACCGAACACTACCACCGAAAACCCACACACAAGATCTAAGATTATTCCGTTGTGAATTATCGAAAGTAGCCTGATTACCTTTCATTCCACTCCACTCCGGTTACGATACAACCCCAGTGTCACACCTGGTCGATCGTCTCCCTCAATCCTTCCCAGTAGCTTGGGCGTACATGTTCAACACCCGGAACTCCGTAAAGTATGCCTTGACATCGCCCTTGTACCTGAGCTGGCTGTGCTTCAGTTGGGGGTTCGCTGCTTCCCTTGTGTCTCGGAATTCAGCCCGGATAGCTGCGGTGTATCGGGCCCAGGTATCCCGGTCCGCCATTGTTCTCTGTCGGTGCTGGTACCAGGCTCTCGTGGTGTCTGACACCAGAGTTCCTACCCAGACGATTTTCTGGGTGTCGAGGGTTTCCGGATAGAACCCGATATACTCGAGGACCGACTCCCACCAGATATTTAAGGCCGAGGTGGGCTTCCCATCGAAGGATTCTGGGTTTTTCAGCTTCAACCGGGAGGTGTTAATTCTTACCTCCGGGACCCTCTGGTCTGTCTGGGTTGCCGCAATGACTTACCCCACCAGACGGGCGATTTCTTAGGGGGTCAACATGGTGGCGATGTACTCGGGTTGCCGCGGTATTGTCCCTGGGGGGGGTCTACCCACTGTTTGGTCCTGTCGTCGTTCTGGCATCATGTACATGTCGTCATCACCATTGGTTACCTGGCTTCCAGCCGGCCTGGCTGGTTCCGGGGAAGGAGAATGGAGCACCAACTTGGTTTGTGGTGGTCTGGGGGGCTCTCCCCCGGACCCTCCTGCTGCTTCCTCCGGGGTACCCTTTCTGAAGGCTGGGAGTGGAACGTCCTTTGGAAGGGTGGACTGTAGGTAAGTGGACGTGGTGGTCTCCCATTGTATGGCACTTACCTCCGTACGTAACCGCTGCTGCTCCTTGACCAGCCGTTCCGTTTCCTCTTGCTGGTTTCGAGCCAACTGTTCGCAGTTGTTATTCCAGGTCTGCTGTTCTTCCAATCGTTTTCCGTCTGCCACCTGGAGGAACTAAACCATGTCGTTTAACCACATCATCCTGGTGATTTGGTGTCCTTCCCTGTCGGCCAGATCTTTGTCGCGGGATGTGATCGCCATCCATACGTCGGTGGTGAATTTTTAAGCCACGCTGGCGTTGCCCTTCAGCTCGGTTTGCATCCACTCATGAGATACCATTGTATTGGCCTTGGCTGTCTTGTTGACATATTCGAGGGCTTGGGTAAGCAGTTGGTAGTTCCACTCGATGGCTATGATCTGCCAGTTGGCCTCATTGTAGGCTTCGCCACATAGTCCATGGAGCTGTTTCAAGTCCCATTGTGCTTGCTGGTGCTGCGTAACCAGCAGTCGAACCCATGCAGTAGGGTTTGGGAGGTTGATGGTTGGCTGGTCAGTCTCTGTGTCTTCAAAGACCTCCATCGCGATTGGTGGGTACTCCAGTCGGAGGATATCGACGTTGGATTCCGTCATTTCAGTATAGGTCTAGGGGGTGTATGGTGTAGATCGTGTGGTCACCGAAAAAATCGTAGTTGAACAGTTCCCTGAACTTGTATCCGTTCCAATCGACAATTGTGTTGGTGATGGTGCACTGCCTCCAGTGTGCAGTATACCCAGAGGTTGGTCGGCAGTCGATAACTGCTTCGGCAGGTTGGGGGCCATCTATGTGTTCCTCCCAGAGATCTTCATGAAGCAGAGCTGCGATTGATTGGCAGCTCTGATCGAAGTGTTGGGTTGAAACAGGTTCGAAAATTTTCGCGAGTTCGAGTAGGAAGAAGTGGTCTTGCTCGAACGAAGGCATAAACGTGGGTCAATCGAAGGTAACTTGTGAACTAAGATTATAGTGTGACACCTGGGTACTCGGGTATGGAGGTGGAGGTAAAGATATCGTGAAGTCAGGTTCGATTGGTCTTTATCCACAGCGGAATAATCTTAGGTTCGTCGTGTTGGGGTGTTTTCCCGAGTGTGTAATCCGAGGATGGGGAATAGAAGTTACTAGTGGCAAACTAGGAGGGTGACAGGCTCCGGAAGAGCCACATCTTATCCCGAATAGGACCAACGCAGTGTTCCGCATAGTCCAGTCCGTCCGTCCAGGACCTCGGATGGGACTACCTAAAATTCAGGCCATCCGTCCAATCTCTGGACTGGACAGTACACCGTTCTGAGTGTCCAAAGAAGGGACGGACTGTAGTCGACGGCGGTCGACTGCCTAGGCGCCACCAAAATAGTGGTATTTCTGGAGCCCCTAATTATTTCTTGCTGGTGGCAGGTTCAGTAGCTGAAGTGCCTATGGTGGCAATCCAATGGGCCAGACATCTGTTGTGGCCTAATGAGCAGGGTGGGGTAGTGGTTGGCACACCACCGCAGCTGTAGAAAGAATCGCAGAAAAAAGCAGAGTCCTGATCGAGAACTTCTGCCACTGAATCGGAATCGTAGATGGGATCTCTGCTGTTGGTGTAGGCCCCGCCGACTACTCAGATGAATCAGCATGGGAAACTCGTGCGGATGGGCATATCATTCAGGTGACTTCTGGGTTACAGGAATGTAGCAGTGCTGTCGCTTTGTTGCTCTTCTTCACCCGAGGTCGCAGCATGATTGTGGTGGACTGGTGGCAGTAGATGTGCAATGCTTCAGCAGAGGATTTAGGTAAATTTTCATGTACTTAGTACTTGCACGTGATATATTACCTAACAATACTAGTGCCATCTGTCCAATACTAGCACCATTCGTCCAATACTAGCGCCATCCGTCCAATACTAGCGCTGTCCATCCAACAGCAAGGAGGGGGATGGGCGCCGTCCTCCCCCATCACAGACAGGTGACTATCTCGGTACAGTCCGTCCGCAGCTCGCACGAAACTACCAAAATCACGTCCACACATCGTGGACGGCCGTCCGGACTGGAGTATGTAGAACACTGAACCAACAAAGGGAACCCGGCATAGTCCGAAAGACTAGCGTCCTGCGGACTACATGGTCGCCGACTGATAGCCTTCACCCTTATTGCTAGGACTGGTCAGGACCAATCTGACCCCCTGCGCAGAATCCTCTGGGAGTGTGCGTCTTGAGAATGAATCCCCAGCGTGTTGATAGGAAGAAAGATCACGTGATGAGAAAGAGGTTTTGCATATATACCGATCCAAACTCCACCGACTACTAATCCACCGGTTGCTGCATATACGATTCAAAGCGCGTCAAGGCCTGCAAGCAAGATCGACCATACATTGATGGGTGGTGCTTTTCCAGAAGTATTTGGAACCCAGAAGCAGCATAGAGTTCCAAGCCCCAGCACCACCACCTCTAGTAGACCATCGCGTTATTCAGAATCCCGGGAGTCCTCACCACCGTCATCGAGTGAGAATAGCCGTACGAGATCCCCTACGCAACCAACCATGAGCAGTCCACCATCACACAGCCAAGGCCTCACCCAGGGGGAAAGGGAAGCTTTGCAGCGGATAGCCACAAAAATATTTGGTGCATCCGTCTTCACCGCCCAGGTTCACACCATCCGCTGGCTGGACACCACCGTGAATGGCTCAGGTGGTGACCCACCGGTCTCTTTCTTGGTCGCACTGAAGATGCACACGTTCAGGTCCCAGCACCGGCTGCCGACCTACACAGTCCTGCAGCAGCTGCTTCAACAAGATTTAGGATTGTGGGCACTTGCGGCCCTGGCGTTAGATGACTACAGACTACTCGCCGTAGCTGTACCATCCACGCCGGATTTGTGCTGCAACTGGAAGGGTGAAGGGACTGCTGTTCAAGTGTCTGCATCTGGTCAATATACGGTGCACTGTTTTTGGCTTGGAACCAACATCCTGCGTCTCGATGTTCCACAACGATGTACATCTCGCCGGCTGGTTGCTACATAAGACGATGGATCTCCGTCAGGTGAGGTGAAACTACGATCGACATATGATACCCGCAATGATGACGGTATTCTCAACATGCAACAACCCTCACTGCAGGATGACGCATGACACGTGACAACCGCGATGGTGGTCATTAATCATCTGCCACCTGTCTAGATCATAATAGCGATGGTGGTACACCAGTGGCCACCATTCCAACTCGGCATGAATGACGTCACGTGTTATGAAGCTCTTCTATGGATCAGGCTCTTCGGTAGGTACTCGCACTTCGATGTGATTTGGCACAAACACCACGACAAGGTGCTTAAACAGAGTTCCCAATAAATAAAAGTGATGTATAAAGTGCCGGTAAACTTCCCATCCCTATGTAAGCGTCGTTGAGAATTATTTTTTTCTGCGGGAGGCAGCATATTTGTGTGTAGACTATGGGAAGGCAGCTGGCGCGGCCCCTGAGGGCGCACAAGCCAGTTGCATCTTTTTGACGATGGGCACGTGCCCGCGTCCCAGCTCTTTAATTGTCACTGCGATATTGCACGTCATACCGTATTTTCTCACGTAAGAGGTACCCCTATAACCGCCAATATTATAGATAAGCGCGCTCGGCATGCGCTAGAGTGCATTGGTTTAGCGCGCCGAGGGTTTTTGAGACGTCAGGTGATCAGCTCAAGTACGCAGAATAGGGGATACAGTGCGCTGGCAGTATCACCAACTACCCAATATCTCCACTGCTTTGAAGAAATGCAGCTACCAATCATTGACGACCAAGCATCAGGCTATACGCAGTTGGTGGGAATCCTCACGATGATCCTCTTGCAAGCTTCCTAACACCTGGCTGCCAATACACCTCGAATCCCTAGCGGTAAGCGTTCACTGGTTAAATTCAAACAACGGCTGGGGCCTCGCAAACAGCCAATTGCCGTGGTTCCTTGCTGGGTTCCTCCAGCAGCGGCCACTCCTTCCCGAGTCAAGAAATGCAGAACAGTTGAGTTTAAGCTTCGAGTATTGTCCTGGGCAGAACACACGCAGGTGGACGATGGGAATGGTTGGCAATGGAAACCTACACATGAAGAAGTGCAAGTACGATTCTGACTGAAGCAAAAGAATCAGGTCACCAAATGGAAGAAGGTATGTTGTGAGATGGTAAGGCTGTTACTGGATATTACTAATTATTGTGGTCTCTACAGAACGAGGCATTGCTGCTTCAAGCGAGTCAATACACCATACGTATACAGTGCAGCAACCCATGGTGGAAGGAACTTGAGAAACAACTATGCGATGCGTTTAAGGAGCGGCGAAAACTGGGACGCATTGTATGCTGCAAGTGGTTTGAGCGTACCTCGAAGCGGTTGTTCACCGAGATCTATCCTCATTCCACTGTTGAATTTTGCTTCACCGATGGCTGGTTCTCTCGGTTCCTTCACCGCAATGATATCACACTTCGCATCATCACAAACCAAGCTCAGGCCACACCGGTGCAGCATTGTGAGATGATCATCAACTTTCTATGTTTCAATCAACGGAATTCGCAACTACGAGACGGTAGTGAGGATGCAGTTTAGGCGGTCGGCCGGTATCTCACCTCCAACATCATCAATATGGATCAAACGCCTCTACCCTGGGAGTATCTGGAGGGAAAAACCTACGAGATGAAAGGTAACAAAACTGTGTGGGTTAAGAGCCAGAAATGCGGATGGGGAAAGCGGCAGGCAACGATGCAGTTTACCATCTTTGCCGATGGAGTAGCTTGTGTCTTGCCGCTCTTGATTTTCCAGGGTATAGAGGCAAGTAAAATGACAGTTAGATGGTGCGAAGCATCACGGTACGATACTCGAGTCGAGGTTGTGTTTAACGGCAAAGCCTACGCAACTACTGCAACCATTCTCTGTTGGCTGTCGAAACAGCTTCTACCAGAGCTTGGAGGGCTGCCTTCTCTTCTCATCATGGATCTTCTCCGCTCACATAAAACCAAGTCGGTAAAAAAACTCCTGAAAAAGAATGATGTTACTTTGTCATTGGTTTCCGCTAGGTGTACAAGTATTGTACAGCCTATCAATATCTCATTCAACAGGCCTTTCAAGGATATGCTCAAGGAAGAGATCGACAAGGTGTTCGAACAAGCAGACAATAATATCGATCCTGATGACATCACCGGAAGTAGCGCAGTGGGAGAGATGAGGGTTATGATGACTAAATGTGTTGGTGCAACTTGGGAAAGATTCTGTCAGGAGAAGAGGGAGGTTATTATCCGAAGCTTTCATTGCATTGGTGCCTCTCTACCTAACGATGGAACATCCGACAGCGAGATATCCATCAAAGGGCTATCAACTCCCCACTTGATGACTGCTCTTCAGGACTGGAAGACTCGAGGAGCACCTACTGCAGAGGAAGATGCAGCGAGAAGCAGTGATGACACCTTGGAAGACTCATCATCATTGGAAGACGAGCAAGATGATAAAACCCAGGCCGAAGCGTCTGATGCAACTCGCAGTAAGCCCAGGGTGCATGGTGTGTTCATCCATGGCAGAGCAGGCAGAGCAGGCAGAGGTCGGGGACATGGCCGTGGCAAGAACCAAGCACCCGTTCACCTAACAGCTTCCACCACTATGGCCATAGGTGGCAACTCACTCAGAGACCCATGTCACCCATCTGCACCTCAATCCACTGCACCAGCCCCACACCGCATTGCACTGGCCACACGCCGCCCCGTAGTATCGGCTACACGTCACGACGTAGTACCAGCCGCAGAACCTGCAGCTGCACTGGCCAACTTGCCAGTTTGACCCCCAGATGCAGGCACCAATTCGTTCTGAGCATTCCTCTTGGCAGCTGCAGATAAAGCTCGCAACTCCCTTTCGGCATTCATATTGGGGCACTCGACATCAAAGCGTAGAGCCCTGCCAGCAGTAGGAACTCGGCGAAGTGCCAGGCTAGTAGGGAAACCTCAACGCAGTTATGTCATATCTTTCCCACAGATTACCGACACGGAGGGTGATGAGGATAACAATCAGGATGGTCTTGAGTACAACTTTTGTTGGTATGCAGATGAGTTTTAGTCACATTTGTAGATCTGTATGTAGTCAATTTGATGCAGAGCGCTGTGCTCCTGAAAATTCAAACTTTGTACACAAGTGCGTTTTTATATCGCGCTAGTACTTAAGCGGACTAGCGCGCGCTGCTACGCGCTAGTGCGCGCTAGTACCTATAATAGTGGCGGTTATAGGGGTACCTCTTACGTGAGATAATACGGTAGGTGTGTCTGAGACTAACGGAGTCTTGGCACCGAGTGGGCGGCCGACACCTTGACCATTTTCCGAACCCTCCCTACCCCACCGAACCACAACCGCACCCCCCGCCACCCTTCCTACCTTATCCTCTACCTTCCAAATCACGTTCATAGTAAAATCCTTTACACCATGTCTTATCCCCAGGCTGGCACTGCCTCACCCCAATCAGATACACCGACTTTCATCCGAACACCCTCGCCCGAATCTCTTCTAGGTACCCCGCAGTCGGAGTCTCGTCCAATAAGCAGTTTTCTCCCAGCGTCAGAGATCCTCGCGGGAGTTTCCATACCCCCACCACCATTCGGTACATACCAAACCTTCCTCATAACATGTCGCAACATTGACCTGTACAGCCGACGCTGCCTCCTCTGCGCACTCTTCCGCATTTGCAAATAGAGGGTTCAGTGCTATCCCCCAAGACGTTCTACAACGGTTCCCACCATCTGCCACAGCCGGATTCTTCAACTACATCACCGCCATTTTCCGAGTTGTCGACTTCAGCACCGAAAGAGTCAGCACCCCTATACTCTGGGCGCTTACAACTGGACACGCAGTTACGATGCACAACGAGGCCGACATCCGCGCTTGGATCCACACGCACATAATCGCGCCGATTGCGCCAGTGGTGTTGGCAATGCTCCCACAGCCGTGCTCCTACGATATCCTTTTCCTACAAGAGCTGACGTGTTACAACTGAAATATCTCGAGTACGTAGCCGAGCTAGAAAAGGGTACGTAAGGACGACGGAACGCACTCAGAGAGTCTAGGAGGGAGATAAGGTCCGGAGTTGAGCTTACGGCCGACACAGACCTAAGACACATATCTCCGGAGGTGAGGGGAAGATTGCAAACGACGAGATGCTTGGGCTATGACCCCTCCCCCGAAAGGAGGGGATGCCTCGTCGCCTGCTGATGGCGTACGGACCGCCGGACTTAGGCTATGACCCCCCTGAAAGGAGGGGATGCCACGTCGCCTGCTGATGGCGTACGGAAAAGAGTCCGGTAGGGAAAGCACCCCGCCCGCTTGCAGGAAACCTCATCTCCCCTTATCTACACCCTGCCAGGACCAATGAGTCACCCACGGGGTCCATGCACCTCGGAGGAATCCAAATCCGAGTCACCATTTCTCACGCCAGCACCACTCAGATATAAGGCACATCAGGAAAAAAAATCTGCGTCCGGACGCACAGGCTGCGTCCAGACGCACCAGGTGCTCAGGACGCTCTGGACGCACCCTGGCAGGGCACATACCGCTCCCAACGCGAAACGCACAGGCAAAGTGAATTCGGACGCAGTACACCATTGCACCATGCATTCGGACGCCGTATGCCCGGGTGCCGTGCTTCCGGACACAGCTCGCCATGGCATCTGCTTACCAGATGGAGCATGTCAGGGCATTTTCCTTCTGGACGCAGCCGTGTCAGGGCATTTTCCTTCTGGACGCAGCTGTGTCAGAGCATTTTCCTTCTGGGCAGAGCAGTGTCAGGGCAAATGGCGTCCAGACGACGCGTGTCATGGCACCATGGTCACGCTGTCTGTCAAGGCACGGAACATCATAGCAAATACTCTTGTCGCATTCGCAAACACGCAGCGGGTTCCAGGCATAGTGACTCAGTCCAGTTCTATTCATTCTATCTAATGTACATCTATATATGCTACTACCACACTTCGCGCGGAAACAAAGGAAAGTTGGCAAATACAACACGACACGTTGAGCACGACGCGATGAGCACGACGTGTTGAGCACGACGCGATGTGCACGACGAGATGAACACAACACGATGAGCACGACGACTATGAGGAGGATGGCGATGAGCACGCCGCCGGCGGCGAGGACGATAGCAAGTAGGACACGGTGAGTACGATTGCGAACTTTGTGACATGGTTCGCGCAGATCTCAGAGTGACAGAGGCACCGAGAAGTTGTACAATACACAGTAAGGAGTACGATGTCAATGAGGGTGCCAGCGGCAAGGACGATAGCGGGTAGGACGCAGCGAGTATGATGTCAATGAGGGTGACGGTGGCGAGAACGATAGCGAGTAGGCCGCGGTGAGTATGAGCGCGTGTAAGATGCAGCGAGTATGATGTCAATGAGGGTGCCGGCGGCGAGGACCATAGCAAGTAGGACGCAGCGAGTATGATTGCAAGTAAGACGCGGCGAGTATGATGGCGAGCTTTGTGACATGGTTAGCACAGCTCTCGGAGTGACAGACAGCGGGAAGTTGTACAATACAACGTGACGAGTACGATGTCAATGAGGGTGCCAGCGGCGAGGACTATAGCAAGTAGGATGCGGCGAGTATGATTGCAAGTAAGACGTGGCGAGTATGATGGCGAGCTTTGAGACAAGGTTAGCACAGCTCTCAGAGTGACAGAGACACCGGGAAGTTGTACAATAAACAGTGAGGAGTACGATGTCAATGAGGGTGACAGCGGCGAGGACGATAGCGAGTAGGACGCGGCAAGTAAGTCGCGGCGAGTATGATGGCGTGGAAGACACGACGAGTACGATGGCAATAGAAAGCGCCAAGCCACTACTAATGCTTGCGCTTTCGCAAGGTTCGGCTCATCACTTATAGATCGCCCCCTTTTTTCTTCTCCTTTCACCTCGTCCTACTCGTCGACATTTTCCTAAGTGACATCTTACTCGTTGCGCCTTTCTCGCCATCATACTCACTGCGTCTTACTCGCTCTCATACTTGCTGTGTCCTACTCGCCCACACTCGCCGTGTCCTACCCCCTATCGTTCTCGCCGCCGGCACCCTCATTGACATCCTACTCATCACGTTGTATTGTACAACTTCCCGCTGTCTGTCACTCCGAGAGCTGTGCTAACCATGTCACAAAGCTCGCCATCATACTTGCTGCGCCTTACTTGCAATCATACTCGCCGCGTCCTACTTGCTATTGTCCTCAGCGCCGGCACCCTCATTGACATCATACTCACCGCGTCTTACGCGCGCTCATACTCGCCGCGACCTACTCGCTATCGTTCTCGCCACCGGAACCTTCATTAACATCATACTCGCTGCGTCCTACCTGCTATCGTCCTCGCCGCTGGCACCCTCATTGACATCGTACTCCTCACTGTGTATTGTAGAACTTCCCGGTGTCTCAGTCACTCTGAGAGCGGTACTAACCATGTCACAAAGCTCGCAATCATACTCGCCGCGTCCTACTTGCTATCGTCCTCGCCGCTGGCGGCGTGCTCATCACCATCCTCCTCACAGTCATCGTACTCATCGCGTCGTGTTCATCTTGTCGTGCTCATCACGTCGTGCTCATCGCATCGTGCTCATCGCGTCGTGTTCAACGCGTCGTGTCGTATTTGCCAACTTTCTTTTGTTTCCGTGCGAAGTGTGGTAGTGCATATATAGATGTACCATCAGGAAAAAAGTGAAAATTTAAGCGAGCACGTCGGTAACCCCTGCCAGCGTCCGATGCTCCGGTAGCTTTCCTAGCTCCGGTAAGCTTCCCAAGTTCCGGTAAGACTGTCATACTCCTGTAAGGTTTCCTAAGTATTAGCAACTAGTACAGTTGGTGTCTCGACTCCCATGAATGGGCAGTGCGGGCGTACGCACCTGAACCTATTGTCACAATCCAATGGTTTGTTTTCCGGACGCGTACATTCACAAATTCACGGTGTTTGATACATTTTTTCTCCCCTTATTTGCTTGTCTATCACGGTCGCGCTTTTAAATCCGGCAAAATGAAGGGTACTGGGGAACACCAGTTTACTGGCGTGCCTTTTCGTACATATTTATTCACAGCAGCGCACATTCAAAGATATAT
>Ga0307516_10003007_pt1 | contig 22014 bp, 26 predicted proteins | sample 19_EM_MG_FD_203310 | JGI IMG/M metagenome (GOLD analysis project Ga0307516, IMG submission 203310) | Populus trichocarpa ectomycorrhiza microbial communities from riparian zone in the Pacific Northwest, United States - 19_EM | ecosystem: Host-associated > Plants > Roots > Unclassified | place... | reverse complement strand
CTCTGCCCGGAGGGCGGTGGCCAGGGCTATCGGGGCGCCCTTATCATAGACCGTAGATCCGTCATCCAGCCGCAAGTCGGTCACGACCCGGTAGATCTGCGCGGCTTTCCGGTGATAGCCATCAAATCCCATATGGTACCGGATGAACTGGAACAGGATCAGCCCGCAGGCCAGGCCAAGGGACAGGCCGAATATATTCAGGACGGTATAGAAGGAATGTTTCCGTAAATTCCGCCAGGCGATCTTGATCGTAGTCTTAAACATACTGCCCTTTTTTTAGAACTCTCCTGCACCAAAAAAATGCCAAACCTATAGTTGGTTGCTAATCATATGGCTATACTTATTCTATTCCGGTGAATTGTCCGCATTTGATACGGTCGGTGTCCGGTCAGATCATTCCGTCCTTAATCCTCAGATGCATGACCCGGTAGCGCCGGCGATCGCTTGCGAAGGACGATGATGATAAAAAGGGTCCAGATCACAAACCCCGTCAGGAAGATGCGCAAGCCCGTAAGACCGGTAAAGAAAAAACCTGTTAAAGGGATCATCGCCACTACCGATAGCAGGATGCCCAGCCAACCCAACGGAACAGGCAGTCGCCGCGTTCTCAAAATGGCAATGGACCAGAGTAATACTGCAAGACAGGAAGCCCCGCTGTATACAAGGTCGAAGGCATGATTGAGGGAGGTATTGTACGCGGCGATCGGCTTGATCGCGCTGATCGTCTCAGGGGTAGCTTCGGGGTAATGATTCACAAATAAAGGCAGGGCCAGCCCATTTAGCGTGGCGGCGATCAGGACGGCAAAGAGCCCGACACTCATGAGGCAAAAGGCGGCGAGGGACAGCAGGCTATCATCTTCCAGTCTCCGGGTCAGTCCCCAAAATCCCAATAGCCAGAAAGGCAGGGACAGGATGGCCAGCGCATGTGTGACCATGATCATCGTACTGATCTTTTGGATATGCTCTATGGAGCCGCCCATCGGGTGCAGCACCATCGTAAAGAGCATGAGGACGGCGGCAAGGGTCAATGAGTCGGCGTAACGGGCGTCGTTCGTATTTTTCAAGCGGGTTATTTTTAGTTGCAACAAAACTAACCGGCTTATATGGCAATCGACTTGACGCAGATCAAGAACCAAAAATTATTTCAGGAGCCGCTTGCGGATACGGCTCAGGGTCTCGGGAGTGATACGCAAATAGGAGGCGAGGATCTTCAAGGGGAAGGCTTGCAGCAATTCGGGTCTCCTTTCCAGCAGGTCGAGATACCTATTTTCTGGCGATAAGTTGAGGGTCGCCAGTTCGGTGTACTGCATCATCTCGAGGATCTTGCCGGCCTTAAAAAAAACGGGTGAATACTGTATGAGTTCATGCAGCGCATGGATTTCCAGTACCGCCAGCCGGCAATCTTCAAAAGCCTGGATAAAGGCAACGGCGGGCTTTTGGGAAGTGAAACTTTGATAATCCGTCAGCCAGTTATGTTTTGTGTAAAGATTTAGAACGGCGTCCGTTCCATTGTCTGAAGGCAGCATATGGACACAACTCCCTTCCATCATAAAATAAATGGCCTGGCAAAGAGCCCTTTCTTTCAAAATAAAATCGCCTTTTCGAACGGCCCTTTCCGATAGTTTGCTTTCAAAAAAGGAGAGGTCTTTTTCTGAAAAGCTGCCGAAGGATTGTAAAGATTCAATAACGGATTGGAACATCTGCGCTGATCTGTTGAAGCTTTAAAGATACCATAAAATCCTTACCATCCCCCGGCCCTTTCCTGTATGATTGCTTAGCGAAAGAGTGATGCAAAGCTGCCTTCCGCCATGATCTTCTCCGCCATGGTTCCCATCCCCTGGTAGATATGATGATTTAAAAAAGGCCCCATGCTGATCCTTTTGACACCCGCTTCCTGCAGTTGCTTAAAGTCCGGCAAATCCGGCATGCACATGACATTGATCGGGAGCTTTGACTCTTCCGTGATCCTTTCGATATCCGTGATCTTGGTGATACAGGGAAAGAACAATCCATGCACACCCGTATCCTGGTATAGCTTTATCCTTGCAACGGCGTCTTCCACGGCATGGGGCAGACCCAGCAGGAAGCTGTCACAACGTACATTGATGAACATCCTCGTCTTCGCTGCATCCAGCAGCTTGATAAGCTGTCGGAGCTTTTCTGCAAAATCTTCTGCCCGCAGGATGCTCCTTTTCCCATCGGTCACGATGGAGTCTTCAATATTGATACCCGACACGCCTGTCTCATAGAGCCTATCGATCACCTTGGCGATCTCCGCCGGGGTCGCACCATAGCCGGCCTCCAGGTCCACCGTAAAAGGAAGGGAGACGGAAGCTGCAATACGCCGGATGATAAAGAGGTATTCTTCGATACCCATTTCCTGTCCATCCGCATAGCCGAGACTTTCTGCCACCGCAGCGCTGGAGGTTCCGATGGCTTTTAATTTTTGCTGCTCGAGTACCTTTGCGCTTTGGACATTCCAAACAGTCCCGATCAGCAGCGGGGCGGTCTTTCGATGTAGTTCCAGGAATTCTTCAAACTTATTTTTCATACATGATGTTTTATACGTGAATGGATCTATGCTACCAGGCTGGCCTCTGCGCCAAAAGCATGATCCACGATAATTTTCCAGGTGCCGTCCGCCTGTTGTTTCATGACTTCGATCCCCTTGGCGCTGATCTTGACCTCGCCGTCGTCGGTAATATTCCATTCGGACCTGCCTACCGCAAGGTCCCCTACCTGGAGACAATAGACGGTCTTGATCTCCATTTTACCCTTGATGCTTAAGATGCCTTTGACGGCCTCTTCAAATTTTTCGTTACCGGATAATGGCTGCCCGCCGGGTTCGCCGACTAAAATACCGGTGACATCATACATGCTTAATACGATGTCGACATTACCTGTGTTGTACGCATTTGCGAGGATGCTGTGAACGTCTGCTGCTTTTTTTGAGAGATTCATTTTTTGATCTTTAATGATGAATGGATAAATTTCAATTACAAAATTAGATCGCATGCATCACCCGAAATTGTACAGATCGGAAGAACTGCAAAAAAGATTTAATTATTTACGAGCAGTTGATTGATGGGAAGGGGCTGCGTAACAAAGGAGCTGGGTGTGATACCCGTAAACGATTTAAATTCCCGGATGAAATGGGATTGATCGAAATAGCCTGCATCATAAGCAACACCCGTTAGCTTTTGCTCATGAGCCTGTAACAGGTTCAGACTGTATTGAAAGCGGTGGATCTTTGCATATAATTTAGGAGCTAATCCTGTATACTCGGTGAACAGTTGCGTAAGATACCGGGTGGAAATATGATTGTGGAGAGAAATGGACTTCATCTTTTCCTGCGTGGAAGGGTTCCGCAAATGATCCGCGATTTCCCCGATGAATTGGATCTTTGAATGCTTCTTATCGGAAAGGGTCAGCCGGGTCCATAAATAATCTTCGATCCATCTTATCCTGTCATCGATATCCGTCGATCCCAGCAACCGGTCACGCAGAGCTTTTATAGACGCGCCAAAAAGATCCGATCCGTCGATGATCTCATTATTGAATTCCGACATCTTTTCTTTAAAAAAATAAGCGGCCGAATGCGGGTAGAATCGCACTCCGAGCATCCTGTTCTTGCCCAGGGATCGTATAGCCAGGGGCCTGGTGATCTGCCCCCAAAGTTCTATGGCAGGAGTAGTATAAAAAGCACCCTCTTTTTTAGTCTTCCAAACTCCTTCTCCCAGGTTGAAGATCACTTCCATATTCCCGCTTGGAAATACGATATCGTCAAAAGCCATCCCTGAGTCAGACTCATAAAAGTAGAACCCCTTGATATAAGGTCTTAATTTTTGCCCCGGAAGGATTTCTTTGAAGGTCACGCTGGCTTTTTTACAAATTTACACGAAATTACGGCGAAGTAGCCACCTCGAATTGTATAAATCGGAACAGTTCTGGGTCTGCCATCCAAGCCTCCCGATTACCCCGATTGGGGTAGTTTTACCCCGAATATATCTTCCTCTTCCGCGATTAAGCCTCCTGTATAGGGGTATACTAATTGCACCCTTCCTATTGATTCTTAGGGCTTATTATCGTAGCATCTCCTAACTTAATATTACAATTATGAAGAAGTTATTTATTTTATTATTAGTCATAGCAGGAAGCCTCGCAGCAAATTCAGCTTATTCACAGGTGCATGTGAACGTAGGCATCGGAACGCCCGTCGTCTATGAAAGGGAGTATCCCGGCTACACCTATTACACTTATCCCGCATGGCGTGGCCATTACCGGGATCACTATTATTACGCACACTATCGTCCTGTTTTCGAAAGAGAGCATAGGGTCTATTTTCATGGACGCCGTTTTGATCACGAACGTTATGAAAGAGAACGCGGTCCTCGCGGACGCGGTGGATATGATCATCATGATCGCGGCGGGCGCGACGGTGATCACCGTCGGAATTAAATAAGATTTTGTACCCGAATCGTCAAAGGCCGCCTCGAAAGGGGTGGCTTTTTATATGATAGGCCCAACGGGTCCTGTAATAATTTGTAGCTCTTCTTGTGTAATCCGCCGGATTTATGCATCCCTTAATAAATCTCACCATATGCACCCAAAAATTCGGCTCCTTACATCCGCACTGACCCTGCTGGCAGGCCTTCTTTGTTCGATGGTCACCCATGCACAAAAACAGGCGCAAAAAATGGATTCGGCGCTCAGCGACAAATTCGCGATCACCGTTACCAATGATAGTTTATCGGTAACCTACAAGGGCCTGCCGCTCCCCATTAAAAATACCCGGGACCTGGGCAATTACCTGAAGGAGAACAAACAAAACATTAGCGAAAAAGACCTGACGCTCACCAGCTTCAGTAACACGGATAGGGAGAAGGTAAACGCCGTCAGCGATCTGTTAAAAGAAAATGGCATGACCCATTATCCGCGCATGGAATGGCTCTATTTCCCCCCTCCCAAACCGACAAAGACCGCCCGAAGTACCCCGGACGCCTTCGATCATTAGCACTCCAAAAGGAGATGTCGGGTGATTTTCATATTTTACAAGCCGAATGATAACAACGAATCGCACCGACTCCGGCAATGCCGATTTTCAGGCCCTCGTCCGCGAACTGGATCATGATCTGAGTATCCGGGATGGCGAGGATCATGCCTTCTATGCTCAATTCAACAAGACGGGCAGCCTCGCCCATGCAATGGTGGCCTACGAGGATGCCTCGCCCATCGGCTGCGGGGCACTAAAAAAATACTCGGACGACACGATGGAAGTTAAAAGAATGTATGTAGCGCCCCATAAAAGAAGACAGGGAATGGCAGCCACGATCCTGTCCGCGCTGGAAGCCTGGACAAGGGAATTGGGGTATAAAAAATGTATCCTCGAGACGGGAAAAAATCAGCCCGAGGCGATCGCCCTCTACAAAAAATGCGGTTATACCATCATCCCCAATTACGGCCAGTATAAAGGCATTGACAACAGTGTTTGTTTTGAAAGATCACTCATTCCCGCCCCCTGATTTCCGATTCGTGCTCCCTGATCTGCGACTCCTACGCCCTGATCTCACGATTCCGGCCCTTTTTTTGTCCTATCGGGTTATGCTTTTTTCCTCCCGGAGCCCTCGTCTTCACGAAGTTTTTATATCTCATTAATAATCAACTGTCTGCAAAAAGTTCGTAAACTCCTCTCCAAAAGGGTATATATCCCCTTGGTCGCCCCCTCACCACTCACGACTCACAATTCACCACTCACCGGAATAATTCTTCGTACAGAAAATCTGCGGCGAACTGCCCGGCCTCCTGCCATCGACCCTTCGTAGCCCTGCTCACAAAAAAAGGATTGAAATGTTTTTGCAGCTCATGCGAATACCCCTCATAGATCCAGACACGATTCGGGATCGATAAGCTATCGGCTTTTGCATGAATGGCGGCGCTGCCGAATAAATATTCCCCCTTTCGCCCGGGTACTACGATCCCATCCCTCCCCCCATGCACACTGACGATCGGTATCCGGGCATTAGCCAGCCAATCCGCCTCGAAGAGCGCGCCCCAGAAATTGATCACCGCCGCGATCCCGCCGGGACCGGGATGCGAAGACAAGGAAGCAGGAAGAGGCTTTCCCGTCAGTTGCAGCAGCTCCGAAGGAGTGCTGTAGGCCGCCTGTAAGGCGATCATTCCCCCCGCGGAATTCCCCGCCAGGATGATACGGCTCGTATCGATCCCAAGGACTTGGTAATGGGTCTTGAAAAAGACCACTGCTGCCCGGGCATCCTCCACAGCATCATAACAACCCTCCACCAGTTTCTTAAAATTGCCGAGTGTATTTTTCCCGCTCAGCCGGTAATTGATGGCAGCACACAGATACCCGCGCCGTGCAAAACTATTGCACCATAAGCGGATCCCCGCTGCACGCCTGGAACCGAATTTGAACCCGCCCCCATGTATCCAGATGATCAGGGGCCTCCCGCCGCTGAACCCCAACGGATGCGACCCTTCACCCGCAGGCATATACAGGTCATACCGGTAAGCCTTGCTTTCCCGCTCCCCGTTCGACGAAACCCCGTAGTAGAGATCTTTTTGCAGGTTAACGGCAGTAAATATGGAATCCCTGTAAAGGACAGCCCTCTTTTCCTGGGCATGGGCATGGGACGAAGAAAGCAGGCTCGAAAAATAAAGCGTAAACAACACCGGAACCTTTGTCATACAAGCGAATGTATTGTATTTTCGCAGCTTCGGACACGGGCAGAAGGTTAAAAAAATTGCATATCTTATGGTCGACGGTGTAGGCATCGACATGGTGGATGTAGGCCGGATGGCGGAGAAGTTAAACAAGGAAGCCGGCTTCCGGGAACTTGTTTTCTCCTCTCAGGAAATTGGATATTGTGAAGCGAAAAAGAATAAATTCGAACACTATGCCGCCCGTTTTGCAGCCAAAGAGGCTTTTTTTAAAGCCCTCGGTACGGGATGGGCGGATGGAACGGCCTTTAACGAGGTCGAGATCATCCATAAAGAAGGAGGCAGCCCCGCCCTGAATTTATTGGGCGCTACCCGGGAAGGTCTCGCCCATCTAAGGATCATTAAAATTTTGGTTTCTTTGTCGCATATATCAACAATGGCATCGGCAATAGTTATCATAGAGAAACAACCATGAGCTTCCAGGACATTGCGTACCGGCCCGCCGGCGAATTAAAGTTAATACAGGAGGAAAAATTACGGGAATTATTGGCCGGTCTGAACCTGCATTCCCTTTTTTACCGCAGGCTATTTCGCAGCCAGGGCATTGAGGCAGGTACGATCAGGACCCTCGAAGACCTCGTTGCGATCCCTCCCACCACAAAAGAAGACCTGCAAAAATTCAATTGGGATTTTTTGTGCGTGGACAAAGCCAGGATCGTAGAATATACCTCCACTTCGGGTACCCTGGGCAGTCCGGTGACCATCGCCCTGACCGAAAAAGACCTGGACCGCCTGGCCTATAATGAATGGGCCTCCTTTTCCACCACCGGGGGCTCGGAAGAAGATATCTACCAACTGATGCTTACCCTCGACCGGCAATTCATGGCAGGGATCGCTTATTATTCAGGGGCCCGTAAAATGGGCGCCGGCATAATACGTCTGGGGCCCGGCGCCCCCTCCCTCCAATGGGAGACCATTCAACGCCTGCATCCTACGACCATCGTGGCCGTCCCTTCTTTTATCTGCAAGCTCATCCAATATGCGCAGGACGCCCGGATCGATCTGAATGCTTCCTCGGTTAAAAAAGCGATCTGCATCGGGGAAGGCATCCGCAACGCCGATTTCACCCTGAATGTCCTGGGTAAAAAGATCAAGGAGGCCTGGGATCTTCACCTGTATTCCACCTATGCTTCCACTGAAATGCAAACGGCCTTTACCGAATGCAGCGAAGGCAGTGGCGGTCACCTCCGCCCCGAATTACTGATCGTCGAGTTATTGGATGAAGAGGGACGCCCCGTGCCCCCCCATACACCGGGTGAGGTCACCATCACCACGCTGGCCATCGAAGGCATGCCGCTGCTAAGATACCGGACAGGGGACCTCTGCACCTATGACGATCGTCCCTGCGCCTGTGGCAGAAATAGCCTGCGATTGTCCCCGATCCTGGGACGTAAACAACAAATGATCAAGTTTAAAGGAACGACCCTCTACCCTTCGGTATTATTCGACCTGCTCAACGGAATGGACCAAATACGGGATTATGTGGTGGAAGTTTCCACAAATGAGCTGGGCCTGGATGAAGTCTTATTATATTTGCTTCCTGCCGTCATGACCGAAGATACCGATCATAAGATCAGGGCCTGGTTGCAGGCAAGACTGCGGGTCACCCCGCTCATAAAATATGTAGGACAGGAAGACATCCAAAAGATGCAGGTTTCAGAGACGAATAGGAAATTAATTAAATTCATTGATAAAAGAGGGATACCCTCCAGCTTATAAATTATAGTAGCCCATGGTTGAAATCGGACGGGACTTGCTTTCATTAGAAGATTTTTCGGAGATCCTGTCTCACAAAGACAGGGTTACTTTGCGTAAAGAAGAATTGGAAAAGGTCGATGCCAGTTTCCGGTTTCTAAAAGAATTTTCTTCCAACAAACTGATCTATGGCCTCAACACCGGGTTCGGACCCATGGCCCAGTATAAGGTCAGTGAAGAGAATTTGATCAATCTTCAGTACAATCTCATTCGTAGCCATAGTTCGGGCAGCGGCCAGCTCCTGCCCGTGCATTTGATAAAAGCGACCATGATCGCAAGGCTCAATGGCCTGATGAGGGCCTATTCGGGCGTACATACGGATACGGTGGAGCTCCTGAGAGACCTGATCAATAAAGAGATCTATCCCTGTATCTATGAACATGGCGGCGTGGGCGCCAGCGGAGACCTCGTACAATTGGCCCATCTTGGATTGGCGATGATCGGCGAGGGCGAGGTCGTCTACGAAGGCAGCATTCATCCGGCCATGGACATCTTCCGCCGGCTAAAGATTAAGCCCCTATCCATTTCCGGCAGAGAAGGGCTGGCGATCCTTAACGGCACTTCGGCCATGACAGGCATCGGCATGGTCAATATCCTGCAAGCCTGGAAGCTCCTGGAATGGTCCATTCTCCTGTCCTCCCTGGTAAATGAAGTAGTGGAGGCCTATGACGATCACTATTCTTATGAATTGAATATTGTAAAGCTCCACCGGGGCCAGAATACGATCGCTACTCTTATGCGCAATATCCTGAAGGACAGCGCCATGGTCCGCAGACGCGCGGAGCATTTATACGATCCCGGTAACATCGAACAGGAAGTATTCGAAGATAAAGTGCAGGAATATTATTCGCTTCGTTGCGTCACCCAGGTACTCGGCCCCATCTATGACACGATCATGCAGGCGGAGAAGACAGTGACGGATGAATTGAATTCGGTGAACGATAATCCTGTCATCGACCATCTCAATCATAATATCTTTCATGGAGGCAACTTCCACGGTGATTATGTCTCCCTCGAAATGGATAAGCTGAAGATCGCTATTACCAAATTGTCCATGCTGGCCGAAAGACAGTTAAATTATTTATTGAACGATAAACTCAACCAGAAATTCCCGCCCTTTCTCAACCTCGGCGTATTGGGTTTTAATTTTGGCATGCAGGGGATGCAATTCACGGCGACTTCCACCGTCGCGGAGAACCAAACCCTCTCCTTTCCCATGTATGTTCATAGTATCCCCAATAATAATGACAACCAGGATATCGTCAGCATGGGCAGCAATAGCGCATTGATGGCCGGAAAGGTCATCGACAATTCTTTCACCGTATTAAGTATCCAGTTGATGACGGTGTTGCAGGCAGTCGATTACCTCGGATGTAAGGACAAGCTCTCCACGCCCACCCGGTCGGTATTTACACGGGTACGTGAATTTTTCCCCGTCATCATTGAAGACACGCCCCGTTATATGGACCTGAGAAAGATCAGGGAGTTTTTGCAGAAAGACGGGCCGGTCATTTCCGTCAGGCAAAATGGGAACGCATGAAATACGCATTGGTCACAGGCGGCTCAAGGGGTATTGGAAAAGCCATTTGCAGTAAAATGGCGGACATGGGTTACCATGTGCTGATCAATTTCAGGACCCGTGAGGACGAAGCCCTCCAAACGCTTGCATCGATCCGGCAAAAGGGCGGCAGTGGAGAATTACTGCCTTTTGACGTTGCCGACAAACAACAGGTGCAGCAGGTATTGGGCGGGTGGATCGAAGCCAACCCGGATAAGCCGATCGGGGTGCTGGTAAACAATGCCGGTATCAAAGACGATGCGCTGATGGCCTGGATGCAGGACGAACAGTGGGATAAGGTCATCCGGACCAACCTGGATAGTTTTTTCTATGTCACCCGCCTGGTGCTCAACGGGATGATCACGCAGAAAGATGGCCGCATCATCAATATCGTCTCTCTCTCGGGACTAAAAGGCCTGCCGGGTCAGACGAATTATTCGGCGGCGAAAGCCGGGCTCATCGGTGCTACCAAGGCTCTTGCCCAGGAAGTCGCGAGACAAAATATTACCGTCAATGCCGTAGCTCCCGGTTTTATCAGGACGGATATGTTGGAAGGAATAGAAGAAAAAGACATACAGAAACTCGTTCCGGCCAGGCGTTTTGGAACACCGGAAGAAGTAGCCCACGCCGTCGGCTTCCTCGCTTCGCCGGAGGCTGCTTATATAACGGCACAGGTGCTCTCTGTAAATGGCGGATTGTATTCATAACAACGAAGAACATGTCCCTGCAGGAAAACATACTCTCTTTAATACCCCATCGTCCCCCCTTCATCATGATCGGGCATCTCCTGTCGGCCGATGACAACAGCACGCGCACCAGCTACCAGGTCAGCGAAGACAATCTCTTCGTCGAAAAAGGAAGATGGAGCGAGGGTGGCTTGCTCGAAAATATGGCCCAGACCGTAGCCGCCGGCGCAGGCTACCTCTCGAAAAGCAGGCACGAAGCCGTACAGGTGGGCTTCATCGGCGCCGTAAAGAATTTCGAAGTATGGGAATTACCTTCCGTTCATGACGAACTGATCACCGAGACGACGGTCAGCGACAGGGTCTTTAATATGGTCCGTGTGGAAGGAAAAGTATGGCGCAGGGAGTCTTTGATCGCCCGCTGCGAAATGAATATCTTTATCGGACCGCAACCTTGATTTCATGACTGATGTATTCGCCGTTTCAGATAATATCCTTTCTCCCCTGGGGATGACCTCCGCTGAAAATTTTGAACGGTTGAAGGAGGGTGTTTCGGGGATCCGGTTACAGGAAGATAAGAGCATCTCCGACGAACCTTTCTATGCGGCCTTGTTTGACCTAAAAATGGATGAGGAGTTAGCTGCTTCGATTCCCCTTTCCCGCAACTTTACGAAATTTGAACGGCTGCTCATAGCCTCTGTCCGGCAGGCATTGGCAGGCAGCGGAGTCGATCCGGCAGACCCCGGCACTGCCCTGATCATCTCGACTACGAAGGGTAACATCAGCCTGCTGGAAGCCGCAGAGCCCGTACCCGATCTGACGACGAACATCGCCTTGCATACTTCCGCCAAAAAGGTCGCCGGCTATTTTCAATTCGTCAGCCAGCCCCTGGTCGTTTCCAATGCCTGTATCTCAGGATCGCTCGGGATCATTACCGGTATGCGCCTGATCAGGTCGGGAAGGTACAGGCATGCCGTCATCGCAGGCGCCGATCTGATCTCGAAATTTGTTTTATCGGGGTTTCAATCCTTCCAGGCGGTAAGCCCCGAACCCTGCCGGCCTTTCGATAAGGACAGGCTCGGCATCAGCCTCGGCGAAGGAGCAGCTACCCTGATCCTCTCCGGCAATAAAGCGCTGATCCGGGGGGCTTCTATAAAAGTGGCCGGTGGGTCGACAGGCAACGACGCCAATCATATTTCAGGTCCCTCGCGCACCGGACAGGAACTCGGTACGATCATTCAAAAAGCCCTGGGAGAGTCGGGCGTCACCGCAGAGGATATCGATCACATATCGGCGCACGGCACCGCAACACCCTACAACGATGAAATGGAGGCCAAAGCCATTTTTCTTACCGGCATGTCCCGGACACCCGTCAATAGCCTGAAAGGTTATTATGGCCATACGCTCGGAGCCGCCGGATTGATCGAGTCGATCATCACGATCGCTTCGATGAAAGAAGACCTGGTCATCCCCACCATGGGATTCCGCAAACTGGGCGTGACCGTGCCGATCCATGTCGCGCAATCGTTCTTACCTACAAAATTGGAACATTGTCTGAAAACAGCCTCCGGTTTCGGAGGCTGCAATGCAGCCCTTGTCTTTAGTAAATTAAACGCATCGTACACCGCTTGAATAAAGAAAAATATATCATTTCCTCCTGCAGCATAAGCCCTGCCGGCGTCCGAAAGGATGGAAGCCTCCTTTATGATCGGGATGACCGGCCTCTCGGGGACTTCCTGCTTTCCCTCTACACGCATAGTGGGATGGACTACCCGAAATTTTATAAAATGGATCGCCTGAGCAAACTCGGATGGCTTGCTTCGGAAATATTGCTAAAGGACGCAACATGGATCAAAGAGTTATTGCCGGAAGAGGTCGGCATCGTACTTTCTAACGCCCATGCAAGCCTGGATACGGACATTAAATACCTGGCAACGACAAAGGAGTTCCCCAGCCCGGCCGTATTTGTCTATACCCTGCCCAATATTATGATCGGGGAGATCTCCATCAGGAATAATTTTAAAGGCGAGAACGGATTTTTTATCTTCGATCGCTTCGATGCGGGCTTCCTGGAGCAATATGTCAGTTGCCTGATCGATGAAGGTCACCTCAGGTCCTGTATCTGCGGATGGGTCGATGTAGGGGAAGAAGACTACCGGGCCGCCTTATTCCTCGTAGCCGGCGATCCTCCCGACTCAGCGGCCCCTCCCGGTCACCCGGGTCTCTTATTCACAAAAACCAATATGGACAAGATCTTTATGGAGGACACCCTATAAATGACTTCAAATAAATATACAAAGGCGCCTGTCTATGTTGCAGGACTGGGAGTGATCTCCGCCATCGGCAGCAACGTAGCCGAATGCCTGGATGCATTGGAGCACGAACGGCCCGGCATGGGAGAGATCGATACCCTGGATACGCTTCACCGCAAACAGTTCCCCGTTGCGGGGGTCAAAGCCGGTAATGAAGAACTGGCCGCAAGCCTGGGAGTTCCGCCGGGAGTCAGCCGTACCGCCTTGTTAAGCCTCATCGCGGCCAAAGAAGCGCTGGCCTCTTCGGGGCTGGAAGGAAGATCTTCCTGGCGCATCGGCATGGTCTCCGCCAATACAGTGGGCGGCATGGACAAGACCGAACATTTTTTCAAGTCCTTTCTGGAAGATCCTAAAAAGGGAAGACTAAAGGATGTGGTCGGTCATGAGTGCGGAAGCATCACCGAATGGGTAGCCGATCGCCTGGGCATCCATGCTTATACGACGACGATCAATACAGCCTGCTCCTCTTCGGCCAATGCGCTGTACTTCGCCGCCCGGCTCATCCGACACGGGATCCTGGATGTCGTCCTTGCGGGGGGAACGGACGCGTTGACAAAATTCACCCTCAACGGGTTCAATACACTGATGATCCTGGACAAGGAATATTGTATCCCCTTCGATGAAGACAGGAGAGGACTGAATCTCGGGGAAGGCGCAGGATATACCGTACTGGTATCCCAACAGGTAGCGGACTCCCTGCAGAAAGCGCCCGTTTGCCGGCTCACGGGTTTCTGCAACAGGAATGATGCCTATCACCAGACGGCCTCTTCGCCGGATGGGAAGGGGTCTTATTTGGCCATGCAGGGCGCCCTGGAATCCGGCGGGCTGCAACCCTCCGATATCGACTATATCAATTTGCACGGCACCGGCACCCAGAACAATGACCTCGCGGAGGGCACGGCGATCCAACGATTATTCGATCCCCGCTATCCAAAAATGAGCTCTACAAAATCCTTCACCGGTCATACATTGGGCGCCAGCGGCGGAATAGAAGCGGTTTTTTCCGCGCTCTCCGTTCAACGCGATCTTATCTATCCCAATCTTCGTTTCCGGACACCCATGAAAGAACTCCCCTTCACGCCCGAGACCCGGTTGATCAAAAATATTCCGGTGAAGCATGTACTGTCCAATTCATTTGGCTTCGGTGGCAACTGTTCTTCTTTAATCTTTTCAAAACTCTAAGATGAACATCTATATCCGATCCGCAGCCAGCATCTCTCCCCAGCCCGCCTTTGGCGATGACCCGCTATCGGCAAAGCCGGCTATTCCCATCGGCAACAGGCTAAGGGCGATCGAGCCGGATTACAGTTCCTTCATAGATCCGAAGCAGATCCGGAGAATGAGCCGGATCGTAAAAATGGGCGTGGCTGCCGCTCACGCCTGCCTCCGCGAAGCAGGCGAGACCATGCCGGGGGCCATTGTAACCGGCACGGCCTATGGCTGCCTGGAAGATACCGGCATCTTCCTTAGCCGCCTGATCGAACAGCAGGAAGAAATGCTTTCACCGACTTCCTTTATCCAGTCTACGCATAACACCGTGGGGGCGCAGATCGCCCTGATGCTTCAATGCACTAACTATAACAATACCTTTGTCCACCGTGGCTTCTCTTTTGAAAGCGCCTTATTGGATGCCATGATGCTCCTGTGGGAAGGTGCTGCCACCACCGTGCTGGCCGGCAGCGTGGACGAGATCACCGACAGCAGCCATGCCATCCTGGAAAGGTTTGGATTATACAGGCGCCGCTTCCCCCCCATCGCCGGAGAAGGGGCCGCTTTCTTCCTGCTGGCCGGGGAGCCTACCGATAATGACTATGCGCAATTGGAAGGGCTGCATACTTTTTACAGACCCCACAGCATCGGGGAGGTGGAGGATCAGATCCGCGATTTTTTGTCGGCCCGATCCTTAACGATGGAGGATATCGACCTGGTCCTGTCGGGCGGCCATCCAACGGCCCCGATCTTTAAGGACAAGGAATGCATCGGCTTCAAACATGGGTCGGGCGAATACCCCACCGCATCCTCCTTTGCCCTGGCGTATGCTGCTTCCATCCTGCGGGCAGAAAAGACAATTCATAAAAGGATCCTGATCTACAATCATTACCTGGATATTCATCACTCCCTCATGCTCGTCTCGAAATGCTAAAAGATGATCTGTATACCATCGGCGAAATAAAAAGAGAAGGAACTTCTTTGAAGGCTGCTATTCACCTGGATCAGGCGCATATCCTCTACCAGGGACATTTCCCGGACCAGCCCGTCGTTCCGGGCGCCTGCCTCCTGCAGATCATCATTGAATTAGCTGCGCTTGCCACCGGCAAGGATTGGCAGCTTTCCAAAGCCGCCACGATGAAGTTCCTCACGCTCCTGGACCCCCGTCAAACGCCCGTCCTGCAGGCCGAACTGACCATGCACCATCCCGATGACGATACGCTCGAAGTCTCGGCAACCCTTTTAAAGGAGACGATCCCCTGTTTTAAATTCAAAGGAAGTTTCCGGCCGGCCGCCGGGACTATCGATCCACTGCACTCACCAGCATAAAACTATGCTGGGCGCCCTTATAATGGTTATAGATCAGAATCTTCCGGAAAGGCTGGTGGGGATCTCCCTGTTTGAGCATAGGTCCGGGCAGGGCCGCTCCCGATAAGAGCTGGCAGGCAAGCCACAAGGCAAAAGAAGAGGCCGTAGGATACTCTCCGCAGAGATGTTTGAAACGGGCAATGCTGACCCCCGCTGACAGCCCCCCTTCACAGGCCTCATAATATTTTTGTAAACGGCAGTCGCCGTTCTCCCCGCTGAGCAGCAGGTCGATAGCCGTTCCGTCCGGGAGATGATCTTTGAGAAAGCGGTCCAGCCGTTGGCGAACAAGGGCAGGCTCATGACTGTGCAGGGTCGCAAGGGCGTCCACCCGGGCAATCGCATTTTGTCGTTGACGGGATACCGAAAAGGCAGCCGCCCCTTCCCCCGCGATCGTGCCCGGAGAATCCGCATCATAAAAATGACCGGGCGCCGCATGCTCTTTCTTATACCATCCCTCCAAAGAATCCAGCGTAAAATTCGAGCTGGAGATCTCATCGACCCCCGCCAGTACATACCATGCCTGCTCATCCTCTCCCGTTAACAGGGCCGCATCCAGTACCGCATTTTCAAAAGCCAGCCCCCTGTGCACATGCGTCAGGTTGTAGCCCTTGTTCCCATCCAGCATGCTTAATTGGGAAGCCATGGCATTGGACGTGCTTTGCACAAAATTACCCGGGGTAAGCACCCCATCGTCAAATTCTATGATCTGTTCTAAAAATCGAAAACTGTCTTCCGTACCGCCATTCGCCGTCCCGATGATAATACCGGCAACGGGACCCGGCGCAGACCTAAGGATAGGCATACAGGCTCCCACCCCGATCCGCACAGCCTTTCCCATCCTGCGCAGAAGGTTACGCGGAACCCCTTCATAAGAAGGTTCTATTACTTCTAATTTAATACCCACTGGCTCTTCTAATAAATTGGGATCGAAAGAGATGAACGTTTTTTGTGGAGAGATGCAGACGGCCTGGTGGAGGTAGAACATAGTCAGGATTTGGAGAAGATTAAGGACACACAATTTCCTCCGAATCCAAAAGAATTGGACATGACCTGACGGAGGTAAGAAGGTTGGCCCGTCGTCACCGGTTGCAGCCCTGTATCGGGGATCGCTTCGTTAAAGTGCAGGCTTGGGTAGATCTCCTGGTGGACGAGGCTTAACAGGCTGTATACGGCTTCAAGAGCAGCCGCGGCCCCAAGAGTATGACCCGTATTCGATTTTGTGGATACGAAGGGAGGTACTTTCCCAAACACCCGAAGCATCGCCCTGCTTTCCGACAGGTCGTTATTCTCCGTTCCCGTACCATGGGCATTGATAAGATCGACTTCCCCGGCGCTCAACCCCGCCGAAGCCAGTGCTCCCTGCATCGCCAGAAAAGGCCCTTCCCCGTCTGCCGACAGGGAGGTGGGGTGAAAGGCATCGCTCGTATTGTGGAAGCCCTTTACTTCAGCGTATATTTTTTTATGAGGGTCCAATCCTTCTTCTCCTTCCAATACAAGGAAGGCGGCCCCTTCTCCCAGGTTAAGCCCCTGCCGCTGCCGGTCGAAGGGCATACAGATCTCCGGGGAAAGGATATGCAGGGCATTGAAGCCATTGATGGTAAAGGTGGACAGGCTATCAGCCCCGCCTACGATGGCCTTCCGGGCGAGCCCGCTCCGGATCAGCCGCGTACCGTACAGGATCGCATTGGCCGCCGAAGAACAGGCCGTATTGATCGTATTGATGATCCCCTGTAATTGGTATTGTTCCTGGAGGAACAGGAATACGGAGGCGCAATCATAAGAGGACAGCAGCGGCGAATCGGCATAGGCGGAAGTGATGTCCCTGTATAATTCATCGGCCTGGCACATTCCTCCTACCGTAGTCCCTCCGATCAGGGCCGTAGAGACCGAACTTATTTCTTTCTCACTCAGCTCCGCATCTTTCACCGCCTCCCTGAATGCATGAAGGGCCAATAAGCTGGTCCGGGTAACGGAAGGATCGTACACGCCCAATTTTTCCCTCAGCGCCTCATTATCTAAGGAGACCTCGGCCAATGGGATGCCTGCATACCTGGATGGGAATTGAGTATCCGTCTTTATACCGCAGAGGCCGTTCTTCAGCCCGTAGTGATTTTCCGCCACGGTATGGCCGATGGCGCTGATAACTCCCATGCCGGTAATAAAAACCCTCTTCAAACGATGAAAATTTACTTGGTTCTGTGCTGTTCGATATAATCGGCCATGGTCTCGATATCCACCAATACCTTACGGCCTTCCTTGGGGTCTTTAATGGTAATTCCATATTGCCGGTGTAGTAACACGATCAGTTCGAGTGAATCTATGGAATCCAACCCCAGCCCTTCTCCAAAAAAAGGCTCATTGTCAGCAATACTCTCGGGGGTCATCGACGTCAGGTTCAGGAATTGAATGACTTCTTTTTTCAGTTGTTGTTTTAATTCGGTCTTGTCCATTTATGTAATATTCAGATCAGATCAGTTTTTTTCTTTTTAATTCCGCCGCAATGATCAATTGGATGAAAAGGGTAATGACCAATAAAGGTACGATATTTTTCAAAATGCCTTTTAAGCCCCCTCCTTCCAGGAATAGCCCGTAATAGGATTCAAGGGCCCAGTGGAGCGGCGAGAACTGCATGGCGGTCTTGAAAGGATCGGGCATGATAAAAGCAGGCACCATCAATCCCCCGATAATAGAAAGGATGACCACCGATACCGCTCCAAAGCCATTGGCCTGTTCCTGCGTCCGGGCGAAAACGCCTACCAGGATGGCATAACTTACCGCACACCACCCGCAGAGAAGGGTCACGAGGATCAGGCCCGCAAGATCGCCGGGAAGTCTTAGCGCAGGCAGCCCCATATGCGGGAACAGCCATAGCCCCATGGAGAAAATAACGAAGGCCTGCAAAAAAGTAACCCCCAGGTACGTGATCTGTTTGGAAACTAAAGCGATCATAAAAGGGGTCGGCAAGGTCTTGAGCCGGATAAAACTACCATTTAATTTCTCCCGGACGATGCTGCCTCCCAGGGACATGACCACGAAGAACATGGCAAAGATCGTCCACGCAGGTACGTTATGCTGGGTGGCATTCAGCGGAAGGGCTGCGTCCCCCCGCGTGATCGGGCTTTCCCGGAGTTCCATGCGGCTGCTCAGCATCTCCTGTTCCATACTATCCGGCAGGGATCTTTCATTGATGGCGAGGTACAGGGCCTTCAACACCTGCCTGCTCTCCACCATTTGCAGGGCGCCATTCAGGGCGCCTTCCGCGGCCAGTTTCAGAGGGGCTTCCACGCCCGGGTTATACAACAAGTCGACCGCGCTCGTCATCCGCAGCCCCTGCTCTTCCTTGCTTCTTGCTGCTTGTAGCTTGTAACTACTCCCCGAGTCCCCATCAAGCCCGAAAGAATGCAGCGCCTTATCCGTTTTATTTTTGGCAGCAGCGGCTATCTGCACGGAAAAATCTTCCGGGATAACAATGGCCAGCGGACCGTCCTTTTTTCGCATTTGTTCCAACAGTTCCTCCCGGCTGGCATTCCTGTCAACGGTTTCCAGCCTGAACAACCGGACCTGGTCGACGGCCCGGATCAACTCCCGGCTGAATCGGCCCGTATCCTTATTGCTGATGAAAAGAAGGATCTTATTTTTTGAAAAAGATTGAAAAGCATTGTTCTGAATACTGGTGACGATGAGGACCAATAAGACAGGCATACCAAACATAAGGAGGAGTCCCACCCTGTCCCGCATCAAAATGCGTACATCCTTTTTTAGCGTCGCCCATAGTTTCATCATTCTTCGTAGGTATTTCCGGTCAGATGAAAGAACAATCCCTCAAGGCCGCTCTGCCCGTGTTCAGCCAATAATACGCTAAGGTCATCACAGGCAATGATCTTTCCCTGATCGATCAGCGCTATCCGGTCGCATAACTCCTCTGCCTCGTCCAACTGGTGCGAAGTATAGATCAGGGTAGTGCCTTTTTTATTGAGTTCAATAAGATAACGGATGAGTTCATGTCGGGTGCGTACGTCCACTCCCACCGTCGGCTCATCGAGGAAGAGTATCCGCGGCTGATGGATGACCCCGATCGCGAGGTTCAACTTCCGTTTCATCCCGCCGGAGAACTGGCCGACAGGTCGGTCCCTCACATCCCAAAGCCCCATCACGCTGAGTAATTCCTCTGTTCTTTTCTTTGTATCCCGATCCGAAAGACCCGACCAGGCGCCAAAAAATTCGAGGTTCTCCACCGGGCTCAGCTCCTCATAAAAAGAATGATCCTGCGGAACAAATCCGAAAAGGCTGTTCACCGTCCTGCTCTTCTTTTTTACCGGATATCCTAATAGCTCGATGCTTCCCTGCTCGTAAGGCAGGATGCCCGTCATCAGGTTCATCAGGCTCGTCTTGCCGGCGCCATTGGGACCGAACAGGCCAAATCGCTGCCCGTCGGCAATCTCCAATCCCAGGTGGGAAAAGAGCAGACCGCTCTGAGCAGGATAATGAAACGCGAGATCGGTGATCTTGACGGCAGGATGGCCCATTTAATGCCATTTGATTTTAGACAATGTGGTGAAGGCACGCTTTTCCATCTCCGAAATTTCCAGTAAATAGTCGCCCATCGTATTGAAATCTTCCTGGCTGCCCAATCTTCCTTTGTAGATCCCGGCCGCCTGCACCGCGGCCGTTCGCCACAGATCGCCCGCCCTGGTAAATTCAGCGGAAATAAGAGGCAGTTCGTCGGTGGGATGATAAGCATACGCTTCTTCCAGGAACGCGGCATAAATATAGCGGAAGCCGCCGCCCCCCGTCCCGATCTCCTCCTGCATCCGCACCAATTGAGCAAGGTATAGGCCGGCCTTGGTCAGCCCCAGCCCGTCCCGCCATTTTTTGATCTTCCGGCCGGCAAAGGCGATCCCTTTCACCCCCGCAATCCCACCGGGAATACGCAGCATGTTGAACACATTTTTTTGAATGCCACGACGGATGGCCTGCTTCATTTTTTCAGGATCGATGGAGGATACGGGAGAGGTAGGATAATAGAGCTGCCCCCGGGGCGCGAGCGCACCCTTGGCAAACCGTACCCTTTCCAATTCGTATTCGGATAAAGAAGCTACGTTCTCCATGATGGGGTCACTGACAAGATAATGATCCCCTTCCTTCTTATAGACAATGAGATTATGCGCATTGAAATGGAAACGATATTCCTTTGGAAAATAAGGCAGGTAGTAAACACCCACCTGGCAGCCTACGGCACGACCTTCGGAGAGGCAATCATCCAGGAATTGCTGCGCCTTCTCCCGGGAACTGAATTTTTTCCGGGTTACCCCGATCCCCAGCGACCGGCAGGTCTGTTTGAAAATAATGCCGGGGAACGACCGGAAAGCAATCGCCGGGCCTCCGCTGATCTTTATAAAAGGCACATAGACGAAGAACAGCCCCGAGCCGATACCAAAGGCTAAGGGCTCCGTCATTTGCGTGATCCCGCTATTTCTCAGCAGACTGGTGGTAACGCCGCTTTCACAATGCGCGGCCTGCATATGTTCAAAGGGGCTATTGCTATTCATGCACATTCATACTTTTAAGCTCCTCTGGGGTGCTGTTGAAGACTTCCGCATATTTTCGGAGGACCTTATCGGATAGCTTTCCAAAAATGGCCGGTTTCAAATGACGCCGGATCGTCCATTTCCAAAAGCCCGTATAACTGGAAAGAATGGCGAGGTCCATGACACTCTTTTCCATAAAATAAAGCACGGGGCTGGCCTCCCCCTTCAATACTTTTTCCCTGGCTTCGGCCACCCGCTTTTCCACGTTTTCCCAGGTGACATCCAGTGCGCTGATCTTGACATCCCATCCACGGCTTTGCTGCGTGGTATATTTCCCCGACTCATCCGTCGCATAACAGACTTCCGTGGTTATTTTCCCCAATGAGCTCAGATCCTGCGGAACGTCCTCCTTTTTCATAACAAATAGATTTAGGTGATAAGGATCTACGGGATCAGCACACCGTCAGCATCGCATACATGTAGGAGAATCGCGCGCTTTCCGGTACCAGCAGCAGCAGCTTCTCCCCTTTTTTCAATCGCCCGCTCCGGAATAATTCATGTACCATAAAATACACCGATGCAGCGCCTACATTACCCATGGTGGTCAGGTTGACGAACCATCGTTCATAGGGTACATGTTTTCCCAATACCGCCATAACATCGAAGATCTTACTTTTGAAGAACTCACTGGACATATGCGGTAAAAAATAACTGATATCCTCCACGCCAAACCCCCTGCGGTCTGCGATCTCTTTTATTTTCCTTCCTCCGAGGGGTACGATATTATTACTCAATACCGAAATATCCTGCTTGATACTTAAAAGCGACTTATTCAGGATCCCCTCCGGGGTAAAATCCAGGTA
>Ga0307516_10003006_pt1 | contig 22016 bp, 21 predicted proteins | sample 19_EM_MG_FD_203310 | JGI IMG/M metagenome (GOLD analysis project Ga0307516, IMG submission 203310) | Populus trichocarpa ectomycorrhiza microbial communities from riparian zone in the Pacific Northwest, United States - 19_EM | ecosystem: Host-associated > Plants > Roots > Unclassified | place... | reverse complement strand
CGGAGTGGACGCACCTCTGGTGTATCGGTTGTCACGCCAGTGGCATTGCCGAGTAGCTAAGTGCGGAAGAGATAACCGCTGAAAGCATCTAAGCGGGAAACTCGTCTCAAGATGAGTCTTGCCGGGGACTTGATCCCCCTGAAGGGTCGTTCGAGACCAGGACGTTGATAGGTCGGGTGTGGAAGCGCAGTAATGCGTTAAGCTAACCGATACTAATTGCCCGTGAGGCTTGACCCTATAACTTTGACGCGTCGCTCAGCGACTGCCCGTCAAAGCGTGTTTGCCCCTCTGTTGGCAGCAATCATAATTACTCGATTCGAAATTCTATAAATTGGCTGGCACGTTCGTGTGAACGCGCCGGCAACCAGTTAAGCCTGATGACCATAGCGAGGTGGTCCCACTCCTTCCCATCCCGAACAGGAAAGTGAAACGCCTCTGCGCCGATGATAGTGCGGGTTCCCGTGTGAAAGTAGGACATTGTCAGGCTAATATCCAAGTAAACCGCCCGAGCTAGTCATAGCTCGGGCGTTTTGCTTTGGGCAATCCAGATGCGCTCGCCAGCGCCTGGGCACCAACGATAACGCCCGGCTCGCCGGGCGTTTGTCATTGGGCCTCCAGCGACTCAGTTGAGAGTGAGAAGCAGCGGATGGATCGCCGGCGTGCAAGGCTCAAGATGAGCCGAGACGCCATGATTTCCCGCTTCGTGGCACCGCAATCACCGGTCGCCCGCCATGCCGCACCTCGCAGTCCCGACCAGGTGCGCAATCAGCCGCGCAGGTCGCCGGCCACCTTGATCTGCGAATGCCGCTCGGCCAAGGTCTGCGGCCCGCAGGCAAGCAAGAAGAAGTCGTAGGTGTCGACGTCACCGCGCCCCCGCGGTGGCCTGAGGTACTGCAGGTGCATTTCCCGCCGATCGCGCCGCATCGCGGCGAATTGGACGGCGCCCGGCGTCGTCTTGAACGGTGGTGATGCCTGGTGACCCTTCAGCAATGCGGGCTGCGGCCAGGGTGTCGTCTTCCAGAATGCGGCGCGATCCGAGGAAGCCGAATAGTCGTGCCAGGTCAACATCGGACTTTCGGCCAGGACATCGAGCTCGTTGCGGAACCGGCGCGCGCCCGGCCACTCCGCGGCGATCGGGATGCATTGACCCAGCGTGACGAGTGACAACGTCGTGCCCTTGTTCGTGCGCCGGCTGTCGACAACGTCGGCCAGCTTGGGCATCGCCCGCGCGAGCACGGTGGCTGCCATGATGGTGCCCGAGCTGTAGCCGACGACCATGATCTCCTTGAGCACCGCCGCGCCCGGCTGGCGCATGCGCGCCTCGACGGCCTCGACCAGTCGCGTGGCCATCTCGTCAAGCCGCACCTCGAGTGCCGGGACTTCCCCGATCGCCTGCTGACGCATGAAGGCGATCAGACGCAGCATCCACTCGCAGTCGAACCAGCTCGCGGTCGCGCGCCAGAGCAGTGCACCCACCAGCAAGCCCACGCCCACCGCGCTGAGGAGGGACGGCAGGCCGCTGAGGGACAGCAGGCCGCCGACGACGACGATCCCCGCAGCGAGCGACAGCACGCACACGAACAGCGGCAACATGGCCAGCCAGAAGGCCGAGGGCGCGGCGCGCCACACGCGCATCAGCACGCCCGACACCAGTCCGCCGGCGTAAACGTTCCAGTAATCGCGCGCCAACTGCGACGGCCTGCGACGCCAGTGGCGACGCACGATGTCGTCCCAGCGCATGAAATGAACGCGTGTGCGCATCGTCACAGGGCGTCCGCCCAGCGCAAACGGCGCCCCGCGCCACAGCGATGTCCACACCGAGGCCCAGCGGCCGATCCGGTGCCGTTTGCCGAGCGCGAGCGTCTCGTCGTGCGCGGCGTTGCGCTGCGCGATGCCCGTGCGGAACAGGCGGTGGTAGAACGTGGCGCCCTTCGGATCGAAACCGCTGAAGAAGAACACGAGCCGATCCGGCGCATCCGAATGCGTGCGCAGTTCGAGCAGCGGCGCGACCGGCGGAGCCGGCGCCAGTGTGTCGATGAAATCCTCGCCAGGGATGGTCGTGTCGTCGGGGTTGGCCATGCCGCGTACGCTATTGGGCCTGTGCGCGCACAGCCACTCGCCCATCGTGCTCGAGGAGCACCCCGTCCGCGGAGAGACGCCGCACATGGCTGGCCGCCCAATCGGCGGCGCCGGCCTCGTCCAGGCCCGCGCGGTGGGCGACGGTTCGATAGATGGGCGTCGACTGCATCCACGCCACCAACTCCTCGAACCCGGCCTCGCGGACCTCGAGCAGGTGAAACATCAGCAGGGCCCGTGCGGCGTGTTGCGCGTGCCGCTCCGGATGGCGCTCGAACGCCGCGACCCGCTCGCGACTCGCTGCCAGGGCCTGCGCCACGTCGTCGAACGGCCGCCCATGGCCGGGCAGCACGGCGCGTGGCTGCAGCCGCTCGATCAGCGACAGCGTCGCGCGCGTCGGCCCGAAGCCGTCCTCGCCTATCAGTTCCGGAAAGATGATGGCCAAGCGCTCTTCCCACAGCGCGTCTCCGGCGATCAGCGTGCGCGTCTGCGGCTCGAACAGCATCACGGCATCCATGTCGTGCCCGGGCGCCGCGTGGATCTGCCACTCAGCTTCGCCGAGCGCGATGCGTCCGCCGGCCACCAGTGCGCGGTCGGCGATGAAGGGTGTGCATGGCTGGTCGGTGAGGCGATAGCTGAGCGCCTCTTCGTCCCAGCGCTGGACCGCGCCCAGGCTGGGCGCCGGAATCCACGTCTCGACGCCACCGCGGCGCTGCAAGGCGTGGTTGCCGCCGCAGTGGTCGGAATGCAGATGGGTGTTGACGATGCGTCCGAGCGACTCGCCCGCGAGTGCGTGATCGACCAGCGCCAGCGTCTGATCCGCATGGCCGCCGAACCCGGTGTCCACCACTGTCGCCGGGGTCGCGCCCGCCGCGCCGAACACGGCCTGGTTGGCCGACAGCCAACCGCGCTCCAGCACCGTCAGGCCGAGCGACTCGCGCAGCGCGCACGCGATCCCGCTCGATCCATCGGGTGCACGGGCAGGCATCGCGGCGGAAGAGGACTCGGGAGACGCGATGGCTGGCACGGTACTGGCTGAACCCTTCAGGAAGCAGGAGAGCGCAACTCGCGTCGCAGGATCTTGCCGACGTTCGACTTCGGCAACTCGTCGCGGAATTCGATGGACTTCGGACGCTTGTAGGACGTGAAATTTTCGCGGCAATACGCCGCGATATCCTCCTCGGCGAGCGCCGGATCGCGGCGAATGACGAACAACTTCACGGCTTCGCCCGATCGTTCGTCCGGCACGCCGATGGCCGCGCATTCCAGCACGCCCGGATGCAGGTTCACCACCTGCTCGATCTCGTTCGGATACACGTTGAAACCCGATACCAGGATCATGTCCTTCTTGCGATCGACGATGCGCACAAAACCCTGTTCATCCATGATGCCGATGTCACCGGAACGGAAGAAGCCATCATCGGTCATCACCTTGGCCGTCTCGTCCGGCCGCTTCCAATAGCCCGCCATCACCTGCGGACCGCGGATGCAGATCTCGCCGGGCGTGCCGAACGGCACGTCGGCGCCGTCGTCGTCGCGGATCGCGATGTCGGTCGACGGGATCGGCAGTCCGATCGTGCCCGTGAACTCGCGCTTGTCGAGGCGGTTGCTGGTGGCCACCGGCGAGGTCTCCGAGAGCCCGTAGCCCTCGACGACCGGACAGCCCGTGATCTTGAGCCAGCGCTCCGCGGTCGCCTGCTGCACGGCCATGCCGCCGCCGTTGGAAATCACGAGCTCGGAGAAGTCGAGCTTGGCGAACTCCGGGTCGTTCGCGAGCGCGTTGAACAGCGTGTTCACCGCGGGGAACATGTTGACCTTGTACGACTTCAGCGTCTTGATGAACCCGGGGATGTCGCGCGGATTCGGAACGAGGATGTTCATCGCGCCCAGGCGTGCGCCGAACATGTAGCAGATGGTCAGCGCATAGATGTGATACAGCGGCAACGCGCAGACGATGGACAGCGCCTTGTCGCCCAGTTGGTCGAACATCGGCTTGAACCAGGCCTCGCTCTGCAGGATGTTGGCCACCACGTTGCGATGCAGCAGCGTCGCGCCCTTGGACACGCCCGTCGTGCCGCCCGTGTACTGCAGGAACGCGATGTCGTCGCCATTCAGCGCCACCGGCTCCAGCGCGCCGTGCGTGCCGTGCGCCACGGCCATGTTGAAGCGCGTGACGCTGCGGCCCTCGCCCTGCGGCAGGCGGAACTCCGGCACCAGCTTCTTGACATGGCGCAGCACGAAGTTGACCAGCTGGCCTTTCATGAAGCCCAGCATGTCGCCCATCGAGGCGAGCACCACATGGCGGATGTCGGTCCTGGCGACCACCGCCTCGAGCGTGTGCGCGAAGTTCTCCAGCACGACGATGACCGTCGCACCCGAATCGGCCAGTTGATGCTGCAGCTCGCGCGCGGTGTACAGCGGATTCACGTTGACCACGACCCCGCCCACGCGCAGGATCGCACCGATCGCGACGAGGTACTGCGGCACGTTGGGCATCATCACGGCGACGCGATCGCCGCGCTTGACCCCTTGCGACTGCAGCCACGCGCCGAGCGACTTCGAGCGCTCGTCGATCTCGCCGTAGGTGAAGCGCACGCCCATGCAGGCGGCCGCGTCGCGCTTTGCGTGCGTCTTCCAGGATTCCTCCAGCAACGGCACCAGCGACGAGTAGGTGTCCACCGCGACCGTTCCGGGCACGCCCGGCGGATATTGCGTCAGCCAGGGACGCGCCTGGGAGGCGGGCGAAGCGGAGGTGGCGAGGGCATCGGTCATGGTCGACCATTGTGATCCAGCGGGCTCGCGCCACACCCCGGGGAAACCGGCTATGGCAACTGGGCCAGGACGTCGTCCTGCGTGGGTGAGCCTGTCGCAACCGCGACAGCAGCGGGGTCGAACAGCCGCTCGGCCAGCGCCGTCTCGCTGGCGTGGATCCTGGCGAGGAACTCCTTGGCGCCGCCCATCGCGCCGAATGCGTCGAACCCGCTCTCCAGGAACGTCTGCAAGGCGCCCATGCCGGCGGCGCGCGCCGGGCCGCGCATGGCCTTGAGGCTGGCGCGCAGCACGAAGCTGCGCGTGTGCCGATCCAGCGCCTCGCCCACGCTCATCACGAGCTCGATCTGGCGGGCCCGGGCCGCCGGCTCGCCGGTCGCCTGCCAGGCACGCACGTAGCTCGCACGCGACGGTGCGTCCCCGCCGAGGTGCACCGCCATCGCGGTATCCAGGCGCTCGGACAGCGCATGCACCGCCGCCAGCGACTCCACGGTGGCCACGGTGTCGGCCGGAAACAGCCGCACCAGCGCCGGCACGATGCGGCTGAACTGCGCGTCGCGCTGCGTGAAGTCCTGCGGGCCGTACAGTTCGTTGAGGAAGAAGTTCGCTGCGCGCCCGAAGCGCGGGTGCGCGAGCAGGCTGGCGTGCGTGCGCGCGAAGCGCTTCTGCTGGTACGCCTTCAGGGCCGCGACCTCGGCGGCCAGCGTGGGCACAGCCGCGCGCTTGCGCCGCTCCGCGTCGACGGCGGCCAGGGATTGCAGGATTCGGGTGGCGATGTCGGGCATGGCGCGAAGGGTATCAGTCGCGATCCCAAGGGGGCACGCCGCTGAACTCCTCGGCCAGGAAGTCGATCATGGCGCGCACCTTGGCGCTGAGGTGGCGCCGGCTCGGATAGATGGCCAGGACGTCGATGTCGGGCACGCGGTAGCCGGGCAGCAGCGGCACGAGGCGGCCGGCGCGCAGGTCGGGCCCGACGAGAAAGGTCGGCTGCCAGATGATGCCCAGCCCGCTGAGCGCCGCGATGCGCGCGGTGTCGCCATTGTTGGCCTGCATGACGCTGCGCACACGCACGCTGTGCGGCTTGCCGTCGTCGCCCTGCAGCTGCCACTCGCTGCCGACGTAGGCGTACACGATGCACGCGTGCTGTGCCAGCTCGGCCGGCGTGTGTGGCGCCCCGTGCGCGCGCAGGTAGTCGGGCGACGCGCACACGACGTTGCGCGAGGTCGCGAGCTTGCGTGCGGCGTGCGTGCTCGAGCCCGCACGCGAAATGCGGATCGCCATGTCGAAGCCTTCGTCGACCACATCCACCACGCGGTCGATCAACGACACGTCGAGCTCCACGTCCGGATGGCGCTGCATGAAGCGCGGCCAGCGCGCCGCGAGGTGCAACAGCCCGAAGCTCACCGGCGCGTTGATGCGCAGCCGGCCCTGGGGTCGAACGGCGGCCGACGAACTGACGGCCTCCGCCTCGCCGACGTCGGCGAGGATCGCGCGCGCCCGCTCGTACAAGGCTTCGCCGCTCTCGGTGAGCGAGAGTTTGCGCGAATGGCGGTTCAGCAGCCGCGTGCCCAGGTGCGCCTCGAGCTCGGCGATGTAGCGCGTGACGTTGGCCGGCGACGTGTCGAGCGTCTCCGCGGCGCGGGCGAATCCGTGGCGCGCCACCACCGTCACGAAGACCTCGAATGCACGCAATCGATCCAAGTCCGCTCCATGATTCATAAAAGATGAACCAATTGTGCATCTTGATGGCCTGGATAAGCGGGTTCATGAAGTTCAAAGTTCAGTCATCGGCTGCGGCCGACCCCTCAACCTACGGAGACCCCTCATGAACAGACTCGAAGGCAAGCGCACCCTGATCACCGGCGGCACCAGTGGCATCGGCCTGGAGACCGCGCGCCAGTTCATCGCCGAAGGCGCCCGCGTGGCGGTGACCGGCACCAACCCCAAGACCCTCGAGGAGGCCCACGCGGTACTCGGCGACGCCGCCTTGATCCTGCGCGTGGACGCCGCCGACGTCGACGCGCAGGCCGGCCTGGCCCGCACGGTGGGCGAGGCATTCGGCGGCCTGGACGCTGTCTTCATCAATGCCGGCGTGGCCGACCTGCGCCCGCTCGAGGCCTGGGATCCCGCCGGCTTCGACCGCAGTCTCGGCATCAACCTGCGCGGCCCGTTCTTCCTGATCCAGGCGTTGCTGCCCTGGCTCGCCGACCCGTCCTCCATCGTGCTCAACACGTCGATCAACGCCCACATCGGCATGCCCACCAGCAGTGTCTACGCGGCCACCAAGGCCGGCCTGCTGTCGCTGGCGCGCACCCTGTCCGGCGAGCTGATCGGCCGCGGCATCCGCGTGAACGCGGTCAGTCCGGGCCCGGTATCGACGCCGCTGTACGGCAAGCTGGGCATGAGCGCGGCGGACCTGGACAAGACCGCGCAGGCCATCCTGGCGCAGGTGCCCGCGGGCCGCTTCGGCCAGGCCAGCGAGATCGCGAAGGCCGTCGTGTTCCTCGCCTCGGACGAATCACCGTTCGCTGTCGGCAGCGAGCTGATCATCGACGGCGGCATGGGCCTCTGAAGCCGCAGCCGAGCGGCAGGAGGGGCGGCGCTGCGTGATACTCGGTGAATGCTCGCCCGCGTCGCCCGCATCCTGTTCATCCTCTGGTTCGCCCTGCTGGGGATCCTGTTGACCGTCACGCGGTTGACCGGGTGGACGAGCGGATGCTGGGTCGCGTTGTACGCGCTGGTGCTCGGGCATCCGACGCTGTTGGCCATCGAGATGCTGGTCGCGCGGCGGGTCGCCGGGCGCAAGGGGGGCGCCAGGGCGAGGTGGCGAGACATGCCGCACGCCGTGTTTCGCGAGTGGATCGAATCGACCGCCATCTTCGCCTGGCGCATGCCCTGGCGTTCGAACGCGATCGAGGACCACTTGCCAAAGACTTCGCGCGGCCTGCGCGGCGTCGTCTTCATCCATGGCTACATCTGCAATCGCGGGCTCTGGAACCCGTGGATGAAGCGGCTGCTCAAGCTCGATCGCGCGTTCGTCTCGGTCAACCTGGAGCCGGTCTTCGCGAGCCTGGACGACTACGTGCCACAGGTCGAGCGCGCGGTGCGCCGCATGGAGGCCGCCACGGGCCTGGCGCCCGTCATCGTGGCGCACAGCATGGGCGGGCTCGTCGCCCGCGCCTGGCTGCGCTCGCGCGCCGCGCACAAGCGCAGCGACGGTACCGACGAGGCCGCGCGCCTGATCACCATCGGAACGCCGCATCGCGGCACATGGCTCGCCGCTCTCGCGCTGACGGCCAATGCGCGCCAGATGCGCTTGGACAGCGCGTGGATGGCCGCGCTGGCAGCCAGCGAACCGCCGACACTGCCCGGCCTGATCACCAGTTGGTGGAGCGAGTGCGACCAGATCGTCTACCCGGCGCCCACGGCGGTGTTTCCCGGCAGCGAGGCCAAGCAGTTGCGTGGCGTGGGGCACATTGCGCTCACGGCGCGGGAAGAGATCTGGAATGAGATTCGGCGGAGGATCGACTACTGAATTCGGTGCGTCGTCCAGTCAGTCGGAGCCAGCACCGAATCAATCGGTATCGATATCCAACAACAACTGCCGCGTCGGCTCGATGCCCAGGTGCAGCAGCCCTGCGATATCGCGGATGTCGTCGGGCAGCGCCGGGTTGTCCCAGCCGTCCATCGTGTGGCGGGCAACGCGAATTGCGAGCAGCACGTTGCGCACCTGCGAGTTCTCGGCCTGGGTGTCGTCCGTGATGCGCACCAGGATCTCGGGCAGGTGCCACAGCTTCATCAGCACGTGCTGGATGTCGTTGAGCTCGGCGTTGAGTACGTCGCGCTGGGCGGTGCTTGAGCGCAGCGTGGAGTCGGCGCGCTGGCGGCGTTGCAGCTCGAGCGCGAGCTCCGGTGCGTGCAGCCAGAGCAGCATTTCCGTGAAATCGTGAAGTTGCGCCGCCTCGTGCAGGACGATGGCGTCGTGGTCGGCACGGTGGATCGCGAAGCTGGCGGCGAAGCGCGCGGCGCGGTCGGCGCGCAGCAGCACCTGCTGCAGGCCGGCCAAGGCTTGCGGGTGATCGGCGAGCTGGCCCTCGACCGTGGGCTGCGGGCCGAACGTGCGGAAGAACGGCGTGATGCCCATCAGCACCAGTGCCTCGACCACGGTCTCTGCATCGGTCAGGCGGCGATTGGCGCCTTGCGTGGAGGCGTAGACCAGCAGCTTGAGCGTCATCAGCGGATCGCGGCCGATGACCTCGGAGATGACGCGCGCATCGACGTCGTCCTCGATCGCCCGCATCTCCTCGATGGAGGCGGCGGTGCTGGCCAGCACGGGGATCTCGAGCTGCCCGAAATAGCGTACCCAGCCGTCCACGTCACTGGGCGTGCGGGAGGCGGGGACAACGGGCAAGGCGCTCATGGCGGGATCTCGGAACTCAAGTGAAGGCGTCCCGCGGGTGGCAGGGACGTCCAGTTACTCGTGTTATCGGACTCGCGCGGGCCGACTTGAGTTCCCGGGCCCCGCCGCGCTCAGTCGAGCGCGGCGGGACGGCAGCAAGTCACAGGCGGCGCACCTCGACGTAGCCGACGAGCTCGCCGTCGACGTACAGCGCGCCTTCCGGTGCGCCGGCCTCGGCGTGGAATTCCACGCTGACGTCGTGCTGGCTGCGCCGCTGGCGCGCGTGCAGCGGGCGCGCGACGTCACGCGCCTGGCGCGCGAGCGCGGCGCTCGCGGCGCGCAGGAGGTGCGCCACGAAGCGGCGCCAGGTATCGCTGAAGGTGGGCCGTTGCGCGGGGCGGTGGCCGGTCAGGACGGGGGTCATGTCGTTCTCCGGGGCGGCACAGCGGCCGCGTGGCTGGATTCAGAGGCTGGGCGGCTTGCTGCGCGCGTCGCGCGGCAGGTCGAGCTTCGAGAGTTCGCGCTTCAGGGCCTGGCGGCCTTCACGGCGCTGCGCACCGTCGCCGGCGCCGTGCTGGCCGGCTTGGCGGAAGCGCGCGGCCGCGACGAGCGGATTGCGGGGTTTGGAGGTCTTGACGATCAACTTGGGCATGGATTTCTCCTCGATTTCCAAGGGCCTGAAATGCAGAAGGCCCGGGGGGTCTGGCAACCGCCCGGGCCTTCGCGAAGAGAGGTGTCTCGCGGACTCAGAGCGGAATCTGGAACGGGGTCGCCGTATTGCTGGCGGCCAGGAAACGAGCGGCGCGCGCGCTGCGCAGGGCCGTGTTGACGGCTGCGGTCGCGGTGCGGGATCGATTCAGGGCTGGGCGCATGGAGGCTCGTGAAAGGTGGCGAGGCGGGGTGTCGTGTCGGCGGGCCAGGAGTCTGGCGGGGTGTCGACGCTTGACGCAATGATAAACAAGTCTTGCTCTTGCGCAAGTACTTTATCAATCAATTGATCGGAAAGCGTCGCGGGCATGCGTCGCCCCAGCCCCAATGCAAACGCGCGCCACGATGGGCGCGCGTTCGAAGCATTGCCATGCGCAACGCGCGCATGGCAACCGGCAGGCGATCAGCGCTTCTTCTTCAGCGGCGCGATGCCCGACTGTGCGGATTGCCACAAGGCCATCGGATCGTCGGGGGGCGGTGGCGGGGCCGGCGGCTTGGCCGTCACGCCCGGCGCGAGCTTGCGCGGCGGCGGCGGCGGCGCAGCCGGCGGTGGGGTCGCCCCCTCGGGCACCAGCACCTCGCCGAGCAGGTCCAGCAGCCGCGTCCGGGCGCGTTGCGGATGCCGGCGGTAGTAGGTGAGCACCAGGCCCGTGATGAAGCGCTCGTCGTCGTCCTGCGGCAGCGGGCTGTCGGAGGGCGGCGGCGGCGGCGCGGCGGCGCCGGCCTGGGCCGCGCCATGCTCCGTGTCCATCCAGCCCACGGGCTTCTGGCAGCACTGCTCGAACTGGCGCGCCAGGCGCTCGCCGATCAGGCGCGACCGGCTCTTGATCTGGCTCCAGTAGCTCGGCTGGATCTGCAGCCGTTCGGCAAAACGGCGCTCCAGGCCCCGCAGCGTTGCGGCGTCGGGGTGCTTGATGGTGTTGCGGACGAATTCGTCGAACAGCGCGAGTGCGTTGTCCAGGCGGATAGAGGCCACGTCTCGGGGGGCGTGCATGGAGCGCAATGATAAAGGCTCGTGTCCCTCACCGTCCGGCGACCGGTTCAAGGCATTGCGCGACCACGCCGTCCTGGACGGCTCGGGTACGATGGGTCGATGCTCTTGAACAGCCTGCTCCGGCATCGCTCCGGACGCCTCCTCGCCGTGTTGCTCGCCGTGGCATTGGCCCCGTGGGCCCACGCCACGTCGTCCGGCGCACACCCGCCCGCCGCGCCGCCCTCGCCGCTGGCCAAGCCGAAAGACGCCGCGGCCGCGGCCTCCTCCGTCGACCAGGAGAGCGACGCCGAGGAGAGCAGCAACCTGTCCGCCTCGGCACGCCGCATCTACGACTTCGGACGTCCGCGGCTCCTGCAGGTGCGCACGCTGCTGCTCGACCAGGACAGCCAGGCCAGCGTGGGCTCGGGCTCGCTGGTGGGACCCGACGGCCTGATCCTGACCAACTACCACGTGGTCAGCCAGGTGGCGCTCGAGCCGCAGCGCTACCGGCTCAACTTCCAGACTGTCGACGGGGTCAAGGGCGCGTTGCAGTTGATCGCGTTCGACGTCGTGCATGACCTGGCGCTGGTTCGCATGGCCCAGCCGCCGGCGGCCCTCGCCAGCCGCGGCATGTTCGAATTCCGGCCTCCGACGACGCCGCTGAACCAGGGCGAGCGCATCTTCTCGCTGGGCAATCCGCTGGACGTCGGCTTCGCCGTCGTCGAGGGCACCTACAACGGCATGGTCGAGCGCAGCTTCCTGCCGCAGATCCTGTTCTCCGGCTCGCTGAACCCCGGGATGAGCGGCGGGCCGGTGCTCGACGACCGCGGCCACATCGTCGGCGTGAACGTGGCGACGCGGCGCGATGGCCAGCAGATCAGTTTTCTCGTGCCGGCCGAGTTCGCGCAGGCGCTGATCGCGCGCGGCGCGCACGCCAAGCCGATCACTACATCGGTGGAGCCCGAGATGGCGCGCCAGTTGCTGGCGCACCAGCAGCAGCTCACGAAGCGTTTCGTCGCGCTGCCGTGGCGCGAGACCAAGCATGCGCATTACAGCGTGCCGGTGCCGCAGGAGGACTTCATGCGCTGCTGGGGGTCGTCGAATCCGCCGGAATCGAAGGGACTGTCGTTCCAGCGCTCCGATTGCCAGATGGACACGGCGATCTTCATCAACGAATCGCTGCGCACCGGCGACATGGCGGTGCGCCACGAGGTCTACGACGGCGGCAAGCTCGGCGCGCTGCGCTTCGCGCAGGAGGCCGGCCAGAGCTTCCGCAACGAAGGCATGGGACATCGCACGCACGACCTGACGGCGCCCAAGTGCCAGGAGGATTTCGTGGAAAGCGCGGGCCTGCCGATGCGCACAGTGCTGTGCATGCGCGCCTATCGCCACCTGCCGGGCCTCTACGACGTCGCGGTGCTGTCGCAATCCGTCGATGCGAAGACCGAGGGCGTGCAGGGCCGCTTCGACGCCCGCGGCGTCAGCTTCCAGAACGCCATGCTGCTCGCCAGCCACTACTTGCAGGGATTCGCATGGAAACGCTCGCCCTGATCGAGGCGCTGGACCGCGACGGTCACCCGCGCCAGATCTTGCGCGTCGTGCAGTGGCCGGTGCGCATCGGCCGCGCGATCGATTGCGACCTCGTGCTCGACGATCCGCACGTGGCCGCGCTTCACGCGACGCTGGACCGGCACGAGGACGGCGTGCACGTGGAACCCGCCGCCACCGTCAACGGCGTGCGCCTGGGCGCCTCGGTCATCGCGCCGGGTTCCGCGCCGCTGTTGCCGCCGTCGGGACTCCTGGTGCTGGGCGCCACGACGCTGCGCGTGCGCCTCGCCGGTGACATCGTCGCCCCCGAGCAGCGCTTCATCGATCTCCACATGATCGAGCGACGCCACGCCATCCAGCTGGCCGCGCTGATCGCGCTGGCGGCCGTCTGGGAGGGCTTCGTGCAGTGGCTGACCACCATTCCCGGCACGCCCGGCTCGGCGCTGGCGCTGAGCTACCTGAGCAAGCCCGCGATGCTGGTGCTGTGGTGTGCCGCGTGGTCGATCGGCTCGATGCTGTTCCAGCACCGGTTCGCGTTCTGGGCCCACTTGCGCGTGGCCTTGACCTGGCTGCTGCTGGGCGCCCTGACCGAGGCGGCGACGGCCCAGATCGCATTCGCGCTGTCGATGCCCGTCTTCGAGAAGCTCGGGCGCGTGGTCTTCGTCGGCGCGATCGCGATGATGCTCTGGCGCCACATGGGGCTGCTGCTGCCGCAGCGACGCCGCGCGTTCGCCATCGCGATCGGGGGTGCCGTCGCGGTCGGCGGTTGCCTGATGCTGGTCGGACGCTCGGTGGGACAGGAGCCGCTGGTCGGTGACCTCTACCTCGGCACGATCTCGCTGCCGGGCGTGCGCGTCGTCAAGACCGTGTCCGCCGACGCCTTCGTGAAGTCGGCGGCGCCGCTCGAGAAGACGCTGACGCACTGGGCCAAGCCTGGAGACGACGACGAGGACGAGCCCGGCGGCGACGAGGACTGAGACCCCTCTAGGGTCGACGCTGATCCGCCGCGTCATGACCCGGTGATACAGTCGCGCCGCATCGCGTCGAGGAGGCGCGATGGTTGGCGGCGTGCCCTGGCGCGCCGGTCCATCCGCACAACAATATTCACGGAGGAAATCAATGCTCAAGCGAGTCTTCGCCGCCGCGTGCGTGCTCGTCGCCCTGGCGACCACCACCGGCTGCGCCGTCAACCGCGCGGAAGCGACGCTGATGGCCGACGCCGACCTGTCCAAGGTCAAGACGCTCTACATCGTCCACTCGGACGCCAGCAAGCACGATGTCGACAAGGACCTCAAGGTCGCGTTCGAGAAGCGCGGCTTCGTCGTGACGACGGGCCCGGCCAAGACGCCGCCTTACCCGCAGGATGCCGTCGTGACCTACATCGACAAATGGATGTGGGACATCACGATGTACATGATCGAGCTCACGGTGACCGTGCGCAGCCCGGTCAACGACTTCCCGATGGCCAGCGCCCATTCGATGCACACCTCGCTCTCGCGCAAGTCGCAGGCCGAGATGGCCGACGAGGTCGCCGCCAACGTCATCGCGGCCAAGCACTGACGCCTGGAACGTCGTCGACCGCGATGCTGGCTGGTCGCGGTCCGATCCGCCTTGCCTGTTTCCCAGGTGCCGCCGTGGCGCGCCCCTGTTCTTTCCAATCCACCCCAACGAGAGTTTCCATGAACTTCAAATCGATGATCCGTTCCCTGTCCATCGGCGCGCTCTGCGCCTCCGCCCTCGTCATCGCCGGCTGCGCATCGCCGTCGAAGCCCGAGGGCATGGTGCCGGCCAACGCGATTGCCGGCCAACATGCGAAGACCGCCAGCGTGGTCGTCGCTGGCGGGTCGGAGACCAGCTCGCTGGGCAAATCGCAGATCTCCAACGAGGCGTTCCAGCAAGCCATCGCGATGTCCATCGAGAAGAACAAGACCTTCTCGAGCGTCGTCAAGGGCGCCGGCGGCGACTACCAGCTGGCCGTCACGGTGGTCAGCATGGATCAACCGTCCTTCGGCTTCAGCTTCACCGTGAAGATGGAAGCGGCATGGTCCCTGAAGAAGGCCGACGGCACCGTCGTGATGCAGGAGTCCATCAAGTCCGAAGGCACCGCCGGCGCGACTGAGGCATTCGCTGGCGCCGAACGTCTGCGTCTTGCCAACGAATATGCCGCGCGCGCCAACATCGCTGCGGCCCTCGAAAAGATCGGCAAGCTGAACTTCTGATTGCCGCAGGTTTGACCCAGGGCGCGCATCCGCGGCGGATGCGCGCCCTCTTTCATGGCGCCTCAATCCACCTCGACCGGCTTGTGCGCCGTGCGCAGCGCGTTCTGCACGCTCGTCGGCGCGGGTTCGTAGTGCGAGAACGCGATCGTGTAGTGGCCTTCGCCGCTGGTCATCGCGTTCAGGCGCGTGGCATAGGCGATCAGCTCCGCGGCGGGCGCCTGGCCGCGCACGATCATCGCGCCGCCCAGCTGCGCCTCGGTGCCGTTGACCTGGCCGCGGCGTGAGGCGAGGTCGCCGGTGATGTCGCCCATCGCGCTCGCAGGCGCGACGATCTCGACGTCGACGATGGGCTCCAGCACGATGGGACGCGCCTCCATGACGGCCACCCACGTCGCCTTGCGGGCCGCGGTGGCGAACGCGATGTCCTTGCTGTCCACGCTGTGGCTCTTGCCGTCGTGCACCGTCACGCGGATGTCCTCCACCGTGTAGCCGGCGATCACGCCGGCGGCGAGCGCCTCGCGGACACCTTTTTCCACCGCCTGCATGAAGCTGCCGGGGATCGCGCCACCCTTGACGACGTCGACGAACTCGAAGCCCGCGCCGCGCGGCAGCGGCTCCACGCGCAGGAACACCTCACCGAACTGGCCGGCGCCGCCGGTCTGCTTCTTGTGCCGGTGGTGGCCTTCGGCCATGGTGGTGATGGTCTCGCGGTAGGCGGTGCGCGGCGGCCGGGTCTCGACCTCGAACTTGTGCACGTCGCGCAGCCGTTCCAGCAGCATGCGCAGGTGCAGCTCGCCGAGCCCGTTGACGACGGTCTCGTGCGTGGCGGCCACCTGTTCGATGCGCAGGCACGGATCCTCGTCCACCGAACGCTGGACGAGATCCCACAGACGCTGCTCGTCGCCGTGGCGCTTGGGCTCGATCGCGATGCCGTGCACGGGTACCGGGAACGCGAGCGGCTTCAGGTGGATGTGGCTGTCCTCGGCCGCGTCGTGCAGCACCGCGTCGAAGTGCAGTGCATCGACCTTGGCGATGGCGCAGATGTCGCCCGGCAGCGCACGCGCGATCTCCACGTGTTCGGCGCCCTGCAGCCGGAACAGGTGGCCCACCTTGAACGGCTTGCGGCCGTCGCCGACGAACAGCTGGCTGTCGCGCGTGATCGTGCCCTGGTGCACGCGCACCACGCCCATCTTGCCGACGTAGGGGTCGACGGTGATCTTGAACACGTGGGCCAGCACGTGCTTGGCCGGATCGGGCGACGCGTGCACGAGCTTCGCATTCTCGCCGGTGCCGTCGAGGAAGTCCGGCGGGTTGCCCTCGGTCGGGTTGGGCAGCAGCTTGGCGATGATGTCCAGCAGCTCGGGGACGCCCGCACCGGACTTCGCGGACACGAAGCACACCGGGATCAGGTGGCCCTCGCGCAGGGCCTGCTCCAGCGGCGCGTGCAGCTCGGTGGCCTCGACGTCGCCCTGGTTCAGGTAGCGGTCGACGAACTCGCCGTCCACCTCCACCACTTGTTCGACGAGCGCCTGGTGCGCGGCCTCGGGCGACGAGAAGTCGGTCTCGCCAACGCGGTTGAAGAAGCAGTCGATGACGCGCGTGCCGCGTGCGGCCGGCAGGTTCAGCGGCAGGCATTCGCGCCCGAACACCTCGCGGATCTGCGCCAGCACCGCGGCGCAGTCGGCACCGGGCACGTCGATGCGGTTGACGATGATCATGCGATCGAGCTTGCGTTCGGCCGCGTGGGCCATCATGCGTTGCGCGGTCGAGTCGACGCCCGAGGCGGCGCTGATGACGATGGCGGCGGTCTCGACGGCCTCCAGCGCGGGCAGCGATTGCCCGACGAATTCGAGGGCCCCGGGCGTGTCGAGGAGCTGGATGCGGACGCCGTCGTGGCTGCAGTTGATGACGGCGGTGTTGAGCGAATGCTGGACGCGCTTCTCGAGCGGGTCGTGGTCACTGACGGTCGAGCCGCGTTCGACGCTGCCGGCCACCTTGAGGGCGCCGGCGCGCAGCAGCAAGGCCTCGGTGAGGGTGGTCTTGCCGGTGGCCGAGGCGCCCACCAGTGCCACGTTGCGGATCGCCGCAATATCGGTGGATTCCAGGATCGTCATGGCGCGTGTCTCCACGGGCCGAGACGCCAACCGGCACCGCGGCGACCCGAACCGCGTCACGGCCGGTCTGGCGAGAATCGTCCTAGCCTACGCCTGCGCAACGCCGTCCGCAAGAGTGCGAGCCGCGCGCCCCGCTTTCACGGTCAATCCGGCTTTTGTCATGTGCTGCGTCGGATTTCGCGGTTCGTGCGAACGCGAGCCGTTGATAGATTGCCGGCTCCTCCACGAGCAACGAATCCCGACAATGAGTTCCCGACCCGCGCTGGCCCTGCTGCAACGAACCCTTCTCGTCACCGCGCTCGGCAGTGCCCTGGCTGGCATCGGTTGCGCCTCCGACAGCGCTCCGCCTGCGTCGGTCGTCGAGCAGCCCAAACCTCGACCGAACATCGTCTTCATCATGGCGGACGATCTCGGCTACTCCGACATCCACGCCTTCGGTGGCGAGATCGAGACGCCCAACCTCGACGCGCTCGCCGCGAGCGGCCGACTCCTGACCAACCACCATACCGGCACCGTGTGCGCGATCACGCGGTCGATGCTGATGTCGGGAACGGACCACCACCTGGTCGGCGAGGGCACGATGGGCGCGCCAAGCGACGAGCGCAAGGGCCTGCCCGGGTACGAGGGCTACCTCAACGACCGTGCGCTCTCGATGGCGCAACTGCTCAAGGACGCTGGGTACCACACCTACATGGCCGGCAAGTGGCACCTGGGCTCCAACATCGCCAACCCGGCCGCGCCGGCAGCGCTCGGATCGTCGGGCCAGACCCCGGATCAGTGGGGATTCGAGCAGAGTTACGCGCTGCTGGGGGGTGCGGCCACCAACCACTTCGCGCACGAAGCCGCGGGGTCGAAGAGCTACGTCGAGAACGGCGCCTACGTCCAACCGGGCCAGCCCGGCCAGCCGGGCGGCGCCGGCGGTAGTCCCGCCGCCTTCTACTCGACCGACTTCTACACCCAGAAGCTCATCACCGACATCGACGCCAACAACGGCGACGGCAAGCCGTTCTACGCGTACGCCGCGTACACCTCGCCGCACTGGCCGCTGCAGGTGCCCGAACCCTATCTGCACAAGTACGTGGGCAAGTACGACGCGGGCTACGAGAGCGTGCGGGACGCGCGCATCGCGCGCCAGAAGGCGCTGGGCCTGATCCCGGCCAACTTCACGCCCTACGCGGGTCTGCCGGAGACACTCAGCTCGAGCGCCGCCACGCCCGCCAACGGCACGGCGAGCGCGGCCTACGTCAGCGCCGTGCATGCCGCCGCGGCCGGCTACAGGGACTACGGCGCGGGCCGCATCGTGAAGAAGTGGAGCAGCCTCTCGTCGCTCGAGCAGAAGGCCCAGGCCCGCTACATGGAGATCTACGCCGGCATGGTCGACAACCTCGACCACAACATCGGCCTGCTGGTGCAGCACCTGAAGGACATCGGCCAGTACGACAACACGCTGATCATCGTCCAGTCGGACAACGGCGCCGAAGGCTGGCCGATCGGTTCCGCCTATGCCGACTCGAAGGCGACCGACGAGGCCAACGCCGTCGATCCGGTGTATTCGACGCTCGGCACCGACAACGGCCTGCAGAACGCGCAGCGCCTGCAATACGGCATGCGCTGGGCCGAGGTGAGTGCCACGCCGTTCCGCCAGACCAAGGGCCACTCGGGCGAAGGCGGCGTCAGCACGCCGCTGATCGTGCACCTGGCCGGGCAGACCAGCGCCTTGCCGACGATCGGTCCGTTCACGCACGTGACCGACGTCACGGCGACGATCCTGGCCGCCGCGCAGGTGACCCTGCCCACCACGCCGGCGCCTGCCGCTGTCAACGCGCTGACCGGCGTCGACGCCAACAAGGGCAAGGTCGTCTACGACAACCGCTATGTCTGGCCGGTCACCGGCAAGTCGCTGCTGGATGTGCTGAACGCGAAGGCGACCACCGTGCACACCACCGCCTTCGGTGACGAGGCCTACGGCCGCGCCTACCTGCGCAGCGCCGACGGCCGCTGGAAGGCGCTGTGGACGGAGCCGCCGATCGGGCCGGTGGACGGGCATTGGGAACTGTTCGACCTGAACGTCGATCGCGGCGAGAACAACGACGTGTCGGCCGCGAACCCTGACGTGCTGAACGGCCTGGTGGCGGACTGGAGCACCTACATGACGGGCGTCGGCGGCGTCGAGCCGCTGCGTCCCCAGGGCTACTACTGAGCGCGGCGGGCAACGATGATCGCGACGCGACTCGCGGCCTGGGCACTGGCGGTGGGAACGATCCTGTCCGTCGCCGCCGCGGGCCTGGCGCCGGCCGCCCGTTCCGCCACCGCGGGCCTGCCGGTGCTGGGTGACGAGGCGCTCTGCCAGGCCTATGCGGGCCTGCCGCCGGCGTGGCGCACGGATCCGCATGCCGGCATGGTGCGGCTGGCGGCCGGCGCGTTCACGTTCGGCAGCGATCGCGGCTATCCGGACGAGCGTCCGGCCGGCCACGCGACCGTGCATCAAGCGGCGTTCTGGATCGACCAGACCGAAGTGACGATCGCCCAGTTCAAGGCCTTCGTCACGGCCACCGGTTACGTCACCGAGGCCGAACGCGAAGGCGGCGCGGTCGTCTTCCGACAGCCGACCGCGGCGCAGATGGACGAGCGGCCCTATGCCTGGTGGACGTACGTGAAGGGCGCCGACTGGCGCCACCCCGGCGGCCCGGCAAGCGACATCTCCGGGCTGGATCATTTCCCGGTGACCTTCGTCACGCGCGCGGACGCGCTCGCCTATGCGCGTTGGCTCGGGCGCGACCTGCCCACCGAGGCAGAGTGGGAATTCGCGGCCAAGGCCGGTCGCACGGACGCGGCGCTCGACGAGGCCCCACGCGATGCTGCGGGTCGGCCCACCGCCAACTACTGGCAGGGCAGCTTCCCGGCGGTGGACGCGGCGCAGGACGGCCACGCCGGCCTGGCGCCGGTGGGCTGCTACGCGGCCAACGCCTGGGGCCTGCACGACACGATCGGCAACGTCTGGGAATGGACCAACGACGCGTACGCCGGTCCGCACCAGGCTCACCTGAACGGCGACACCGCCGCAGTCGCGGCGCCATTCCACGCGCACGACCAGCCCTTCGTCATCAAGGGCGGCTCATTCCTGTGCTCGCCCGACTTCTGCGTGCGCTACCGCGCCTCGGCACGCGAGCAGCAGGAGGCCGATCTCGCCACCGCCCACATCGGCTTTCGCACGGTGCGGCGCGACGCATGACCACGCGCCGACGTTTCATCCACGGCGCCCTGTCCGTCGGGATCGGCTGCTCCGGCGCTGCCTTGGCCGTGCCCGAGCCCATCCGCATCGGCACGGTGGCCGGCCCGCAGGCGGTGCTGCTCGAGCATGCGCGTGCGCTCGCGGCGGCGCGCGGCCTCGCGTTGCACGTGGACGTGCGGTCGCACGGAGCCGGCATCGATGCCGCCGTGGCACGCGGCGAGCTCGACGCCGCGGCGTGGCAGGACGGCGTGCGCTTCGCGGACGAACGCCGCGGCGGCCCGGCCGACCTCGTCGTCGCCGCGGCGATGTTCACGCTCCCGATGGGCCTGTATTCGCGACGTCTCGCGAGTCCGCACCAGTTGCGCGACGGCGACGCCGTGGCCATTCCGGCCGACCCGCACGGCGTGGCGCGAGCGCTCGTGCTGCTGCAGAACTTCGGCCTGGTCGTGCTGCGCGACGGCAGCGGGCTGCATGCGAACGTGCGCGACATCGTGCGCAATCCGCGGGCGTTGCGCATCGTCGCGCGACCGGCGGCGGGACTGTACGACGCGCTCGATGGCGTGCCCCTGGTCGCGATGGATTTCGACGACGCGTCGCGCGCGGGCCTGCAACCGGCGCGCGACGCCGTCGGCATCGAGGACGCGCGCACGCCCTTCGGCGGCGTGCTGTGCGTGCGTGGCGACCGCGTGGCCCAGCCGTGGCTGGCACGGCTCGTCGGCGTGCTGCATGGCGACGAGATGAAGCGGTTCGCGCTGGAGACCTTCCACGATTCGGTGCGGCGGCCCTGGTGAGCGCGAGCTATTCGTTTCAGTGCTCCGCGTGCGGGCGTTGCTGCAACTCGGCGCCGGCGCTGTCGGTGGACGAACTGTTCCACCACTCGGCGCGCTTCGTCGGGTGCCTGGCTGTGCGCCGCGAGGCGGCCGGGGGCGTGAGGCTCGCGACGCAGGGCCACGACTACCCGTCGCTGGGCGCCTGTCCGGCGCGCGATGCGATGGGGTTGTGCGCGATCCACGACGATCGCAAGCCCGGCATGTGCGGCGTCGTCCCGCTCGATCCGGGCCTGCCGCAGGGCATGCAGGCCATCGTCCTGGCGCGGCGCCACCGCGAGTCCGCGTTCCTCGACGCCAACTGCATCGTGCCAGGGGCGCGCGCGGGCTTCGCGCCGCTGGTCGACGGTGAGCGCATCGTCGACGCGGCCTGGCTGCATGCCTTCGATCGCTATCGCGCCCAGTTGCAGATCGACGACGAGCGCTGGGGTCAGTCGCTGCTCGACTGGATGCGGCCCGAACTCGCGCGGCTCCCGCCATCGCGGGCGGGCGGCTACCTCGCTCTGTCGCTCGTGCCGGTGCTGGCTGTGCTGGGGCGCGCCTCCGCGGACTGGCGCGAACGCGGCTTCGCGTACGCAAGCGAACAGGTCGCGCTGATCGAGGCGAATATCGCGCGCGCCCTGCAGCGACGCCACGCACCCGACCGGCCTTTCACGGAGGAACTGCGGAACTTCGCGTCGCAGTACCGGCAATACCTGCACGGCGCGCAGCGCGCCGCCGCGTGACCTACTGGAACGCCACCTCGGCGAAGCCGCGCAGCTTGCGGCTGTGCAACTTGTCGCCGGAACCACGCAGCAGTTCGAGCGCGCGGATGCCGATGCGCAGGTGCTGCTCCACGCGTTCGCGATAGAAGTGGTTGGCCATGCCCGGCAGCTTGATCTCGCCGTGCAGGGGCTTGTCGGACACGCAAAGCAAGGTGCCGTACGGCACGCGGAAGCGGAACCCGTTGGCGGCGATCGTCGCCGACTCCATGTCGAGCGCGATCGCGCGGCTCTGGCTGAAGCGGCGCTCGGGACCCGGATGCGGCAGCAGCTCCCAGTTGCGGTTGTCGGTGGACGCGACGGTGCCGGTGCGCATCACGCGCTTCAGGTCGAAGCCGGCAAGCTGCGTGATGTCGGCCACGGCCTGTTCCAGCGCCACCTGCACTTCGG
>Ga0307516_10003005_pt1 | contig 22016 bp, 28 predicted proteins | sample 19_EM_MG_FD_203310 | JGI IMG/M metagenome (GOLD analysis project Ga0307516, IMG submission 203310) | Populus trichocarpa ectomycorrhiza microbial communities from riparian zone in the Pacific Northwest, United States - 19_EM | ecosystem: Host-associated > Plants > Roots > Unclassified | place... | reverse complement strand
TTCTCTGGACGCTGACCTCTCAGCACGGCAGTTACCGGTTCGTAAGCGTGGAGACGATGGAACGGCCGGAAGCCAGTCAAAACCTTGGATGGGTGAATGAAGGATAATCGTGAAGAACGTCGCCAACCTACCTCGTATATGACCATTCCCAGCGCATAGCAATCCGATTCACGAGTTGAACGGCCGTTGGAACCGAAGCGCGATGGATCCAGTAGCTCCGGGGCCATCCAGCAAAACGTCCCCCCAGAGGAAACAACAGTCTCGGATAAGAACATCGTTCTCAGATCAACCATGGCCATGTGTCCAAAATCTGCAACACGAGCGGTGCCTGCGTCGTCAACAAGGGTGTTTACCTGCTTCGCTTGTCAGAGAGGTAAAGGGGGTATCAAGAGCGTTAGACCTACCCCTTTGAGATCCCCATGAACGATCTTGAGTTCGTGGAGGTAGGCCACACCAGACGTGGCTTCAGAGAGCTAGAGGATATTGGCGGATAAGGGAAGAAGGTACGGGAAAACAGGAAGCGGGCTCACAAGCCTCATACGATTTGCGCCCGGATTGGATCTTGCGTACTGGGTCACATTCCCACCGGACATCCACTCAGTGAGAATTCGGAAACAACGCGAGTCTGTGGACACAGAAACCCCGAATAAAGGCAAGATGTTCGGATGGGACAAATGTTTCCAACCGATGATCTCTCGACATAACCGCTGAATGAAAGTTGAGTGATGGTAATGCGCGGAGTTGATTGAAGGTACCCTGAAACTCCTATCAGAGTCCCCCCCCATTCATCTTGAGACGCTTGATAGCCACGGATAATCCCAAAAATTCACCATCCCTCACGTCCGCAGACCCACCACAAGAGCAAACCCTCCCGACGCGTATGAGCTCATGTTCGAGAGCCACGAGGCCGGTATGATCCTGCGGGCTTTGCAGATCTTGGGGGGGAGCCGCGGGCCCCGCTGCTGGAGCTTTTGGTCGAGGTATGACCTCGCAAGCACCTACGTTTCACACCATTAGTCGGTGTAGCAGGGCGGACATAATTTACTCACCCGGTCGAGGAAATCAACAAAAGTTTGGGCCTCGCTCCCTTGGAAGCTCCGAGCGACAGTGATTTTGGATGGGGAGCTTAAGAGAGACTGAACCCACGAGAGACATTCGTTCGAAGGGACCTCCAATGAGTAGATGTCAGCCCAGAACTGCGCGTCTGAAGATTCGGTGAGCTGGTGATCCACCCACCGCGAGCGAAGGCGAGGAAACACACCGGAAAGACCTGCGTCGCATGACATGTTCGCTGCACCAGGCCGCTGTTACCTCCGGATCCTCGGAGGGGTTGTTGATGGGGCCACCCCAAGTGGACGCGGTTAATATACCCACAGACCATCATGTCGGTTGACCGTGAGTAAGGGTTAGACGTTAGACGTTGGGCGCGCCGAGCGTGCCAGCAGGTTGTACTCCAGGGTCAGCAAAACCCTGGCAGTCGATCTCCTTCACGACGTAGATCCCGACTTACCATACGTGGGAGGTTCTTGAGGAACATTCGGTCGCCTGCGGAACTCTCCCGCCCCCCGATCGGCGCAGCTTCGGAAGTTCTCGCCCAACAAAAATTTGGAGAACTTACATGGGTACACTGAATGACTGTCCGTAGGATTTACGTCGTGGAAAACCGAATCCTTATAAGAGATCTCTTAGGACCCCGTCCATAGCGTCGGGTGCGGCTGCCACGAATATCGACTCCAAACCGGATCGTAACAGTGGGGCCATTCTGTTCGAAACCCAGCCAACCGACCAAATTATTGGGGCCAGGAAGGACCGCAACCCCGCCTGCTCAGGCCAACTGAACGCTGGTGTCACATCTACGCCTCAACTTTCGATTTCATAGAGCTACGCTGTGTGGAGGGCCACGAAGGAATAAACCTCGGCTGGTGACACCCTTCAACAGCGCGTGTATATATCTGGTTTTATCCGGTCCTAAAGTTGTCAATTTTCAACGTGCCCAGCTGAGGGTCTGGAACGTGGTGAGGCCTGTCTACGCGCCACGAAGGGCGAGCGACTAGCGGGGCATTCTGGCGTGTGCCCGGCGTTGTCTCGTTAACAACCGCAAGAACATGAAAGTCGTGAACGCCGAAAGTGAATACCTAGAGGAATGGGGTAAGTCAAGCGAAAGGAAGAAAACGCGTGCACTTGCCATGTAACCACGTAGGACATGTGAGAATTACGCATTTCGACAACCGGGGATTTCCCAACGGGGATTCCTTCTCTCAACCTAGCCGCCGCTTCTCCTGCGTGTCCCTCTGCGCACGAATAAGTAACTAGCAACCGTGCGCCGGATAGAACACCGACCAAATATCTCCTCGATCAGCACAGGCTGAACATTTGCCTTCTCTCCACCAACATGCTCAGCCATGGCGTCGATGTCGATCCAATACCATTCGCTTTTCTCGGGGTGGTTATCTGGAGTGAAACTGTTCCGCACCTGGGACACGCGAAGCATCCCTTGTACAAAAACCTCTTCGTCGGAGACAGCGGCTTTAGAGAACTTTTCCATCGCGTCCTTCGACACGAAACCACGGTCGACCAGCACCGTCGTACCATTAGAACGAATGAGGGGCGTGATGACATGGTAACCTGCGGTACCGTCTCGCGTGCGCGGGCCGACGATTATCGTGTGGTCGTAGTCCCACTTTCCGCTCATGAGGACTTTACGGTAGACGAATTCTGGGATAATCTCCAAACTAGCGAACGAGCTGGGTGTTCAGTGGATGGAATATGTAACGGGTGAAGGTGCACACACTTGACCTTCGTAGGCAACATTAGAGGCTCTCGCCTCAGTTTCTCCTCCAGTTCATCGATGATGTTGACCTTCCACTTGAGCCGTTGCACTTGCCACGTTCCGAGAGCGAATGTAAAGAATGGCATGATGCCTACGAGGGCCATTGTCGGAGTAAGCCATGGGTACCGCCGCGCCTTCTGACTGAGGGGTTTGGGCCCGGTGGTCGTCGATTCACCGCGAACACCAGTTCGCCGGAAGAGACGGGTGTTTTGGCGGAAGAAGGCGGATCGGAAGGAAGACAGCATGACACCGATCAGTTCACAGCGTGCAGGTACATCGTGCTACGTAAACTATGCAAGTACAAAGCATTAAAAAAATCAGCAGAAACGGTCACTGTGGTATGCAGGTGAACAGGGAACCAAGAAGGATATAAGAATCAACCGACCTTTTGAGTTTCGCCCTGCGATCGAGCAGTGCTTCTGACAGTCGACCCTCTTTCTTTGCGGCTTTGAGCTATGCAGTGGGGAAGTTAGCCCTGACCGGGTAGACCGCTGCCCCAACATACCTCCTTCTTGTCGGAACCAGACACGATCGACCTGCCTGCGCCCCACGCCTGGTGGATTTTGCTGCGAAAGTGAGACATTGGGTACGCGGTAATGGAGTTCAGCGGTGGATGGCTTACTTCGTCGCAGCTTCGTCAATCTTTGTATCACCCACCAGACCTCCCTTCTTCTTCTTCTCCTCAGCGTGAGCTTCCTGCTTGTACTTGTGCTGGACCTTTACCCAGAACCTCTCACGGAAGCCTACCTCCTCGCTGTCCCCACGCAATTGCAGCGCACCTCCGGCGACCTCGTCGATGCTAAGGTACTTCTCGTAAACGTTCATGAAAGCAACCATCCCGTCGGGCAGAATAACGGGTGTCCATTCCTCCTGGGGTCCCCTGGCTTCTCGATCGGCGGCGACGAGCCCGTGCTTGTCACAAGACAGGAATTTCCCTTCTCCAGTACCTGTCCGCAAGTTGATGGTGGGTGAACCGGCGACGCGAGTGGTGACCCAAACCTGAGATACCTCGGTCGGAGTGCGATCCATCAGGTCGATTTCCTCCTCGTCCTCACCCTTGGTGATGGCGTGGAGAAGGACTTTCCTCCGAGTAGAGTCGTAGGTAACACAGAGAGGTGACGGGTCCGAGGGGTGCACCAGGAATGTTGGGCCACAGATCTCGAGAGGGTCCTCTGGGAGAACCCAACTCTCGGGGGCACGGTCGTTGTCATCTTTACGCCGCCTGGCGCCCGGACCGCCGTCGTCTCCTTCCTCTCTCTTCCGCTTCTTCTTCGTCTTCTCGCCCTTGAATTTCAGCTTCGTCGACCGAACGGCAGGTGTTGAGGAGGACATGATGCAAGGCAGGATCAGATGTGGGTTCCCACGATAACGAGCCTGATCGACCAAACCCCAAGCCCAAACTGCGCCGCGGCGGACTGGGCTTTCAACGTTTCAACATCTAAGTTCGTGACCCCCACCATCCCAGTCTCCTATCGCGATGTAGGTCGCCCAGCGATCCTCCATCCTCCCGGACTGACTCCGCTCTTCCAGGTGGCCTTCGGGAGGGGGTGGACGCGGAAGAACGAGCGCGTACGAGGACGATGAAGTCCACTATCCTACCCGGCCAGTTGACAAGGACAAGGCAGAGGGCGAACTGGTAGTCCACATCAAGAAGGCCACCAGCCCCGAAGAGAGTGCCCCGAAACAGAAACACGTCAGAAGTGCGCGGTCGCGAGGCTCATCAACGGGTCCCCGGTTGATTGTGTCTGCTTTTCAGAATGCATCGTATACACCTGGGATTACCATACCTCCATCTCGTTCTGGACCGGGTTGCGAGTTCAGCCAATCTTGTCCGATGAAGTTCAGACCTTCAAGGCCCTGATCACCGCACACAAAGTCATCCAGGAGGGCCATCCGATCGTAAGTCCTACCAGGCGCAGTCGACGGAAATGCTCTAACTCGAATCACAGACTATAAAGGAGGCTCACGGGCAAACTGGGTGGCTAGAGACGTGTGCTAGGACAGTCGGCCATGATTCCGCCCGAGGTCAGCACCTATCCGGTCTTGGCGGCGTTGCTCCCCCTGATCTCATGACTTTCCCGTAGGCTACGGCCCCATCATCCGCACCTACGTCCAGTTCATCCTGGCAAAACTCAGGTTTCACCGCCTTCGGCCGGAGTTTAATGGTCTATTCGAGTATGAGGAATACGTCACGCTCAAGGGAATCGACGATCCCAATGAAGGGTACATTTCGTTAATCTAGGGCCTCGTTTGCTTCGCTGACCTAGCCTCAGTTATGAAACTATTTCGGATTTGATGGGCCTGCAGGACCAAATTGATTCATTCCAGAGGATGATTTTCGCCCATTTCAGCCAGTCCGTCAACAACGAATGCCGGATAAGCGCTCTCGTGCCTCTTGTGAAGGAGAGCTGGGGTATCTACAGGTTCATCACCAGCATGTTGAGAGCCATGCACAGGCGTGAGCCTTATCTCGCGCTCCTCATCAGGCCCATCTGATGGTAGATCCACTAAAGGGACAAACGACCATGAAGCACTCGAACCTCTGCGGGGACGCTACTCTTCACAACATCACAACCTTCGCAAATTCTACTACGAATGTTCCAACCTCAAATACCTCACTGGACTTATCAACGTCCCCAAACTCGCTCAGGTATAGATTATAGTTCACTCCCTCGATTCTTGTTCACCCAGAGGTTGCGCAGGAAGCGCCGAATCTCTCCGATAGTGGCGATGCCCCCACCCTTCCCGCTCGTCCCACAACGGTCAAGGCAAAGACCCCTCCCCCAGCCACCCCAGTGGCCAGTGCGGCAGAGATCGACGAGCAGGCTCGTATGCTCAAGCAATACGAGGAACAACAAACTGCACTGCGTGTGGCCCAGGAGGAGGAAGCGAGGAGACGCGCTGAACTCGAGGCCCAACAACAGCGCGAGTTTGAACAGAGGCAGTTACTTCAGCAAGAGCAAGAGAGGTTGGCGCAGGAGCAGCTGAGACAAACACAAATGATGCAGTTCAACAACCAGGCCGCTGACCAGGTTCACGGCCTGGAACGGGAAATCCTGGCGCTAAGAGGACAATTCGAGCGAGATCAACTTATGCTGGAGCAGTATGACCGGGTATAGTGTCCATCCTCTTTCTCGGGATCGTCGTTCTTACAGCAATTGGACTCTCAGAGGGTTAAAGCTCTCGAGCAAGAGCTTAATAGCGCGGCCATCAACGTTGGGTCACAGTTGTCTTCCAAGGATGAATTGATCAAGCAATTGCAAGAACAAGTCATCGCCTGGCGGAATAAGTATGAAGCCCTCGCAAAACTCTACAGTCAACTGCGGACGGAACACTTGGACATGTTGTCCAAGTTCAAGCAGTTCCAGCTCAAGGCTAACTCAGCCCAAGAGGCCATAGATAAAATGGAGAGGATGGAGAAGAACCTTAACGCGAAGAACCTGGAGTTGGCCGACATGATTCGCGAGCGGGACAGGGCACGGTTCGAGCTAGACAGGCAAAAGTCCTCTCACAAGGACGAACTCGATAGGCTCCGACGAGAGATCAACTTCGCAAACGAACGCGCCGAGGATGCAACTAGGTCCAAGAGCTCCGAGGTTTCTCACGTTCTGTCGAAGTATAACAGGCAAATTCAAGAGCTCGAAGACTCGCTTCGCGTACGTTTCTAGACCCGATGTTGCATGTTCTATATGCTCACGATACTTCTGGTTCTCCTACAGTCCAAGCAAATACAGATTGATGACCTGTTCGCCAAGTTGGGTAATTCGTCGGGGGACCTGGAGCGATTACGCGAAGAGAAGGACCAGGAGATTGCTATTCTTCAAGAGGGAATGGACAGTACTATCCAACAACTCTCCGATGTTCAGCAGGTAAGAGCGCCTTGGTTCACCGCTGGGCCTGGTCTTACACGCCCCTAGACACAAGGCATCTCGATGGAGGCCACGAATGCACAAATCGACACCCTTATCCTCGACAACAGGAAGAAGTTGAATCAGATAATCGGTTGGTGGTTCAGTGTGCGATATCAATGCGTCAGCTGATCTGCCACCAGACTCTATCCTGCAGGCCTGTGTTCACAAAGTGGATGAGGCTGTCTACGAGCTCGAATCCCCCACCCAGGCTGGCAACCTGAACTCAACGCCAGAGTACACCCTCTCCATGATCGAGAAGGCCACAAACAACGCCACTGAGTTTGCGACCGTCTTCCTCCTCTACCTCGGTGGTGAGGTCGGCGGTGACCACGTCGAAGTTATCAAGACCGCCAACGAGCTCGCTCAGTCGCTCTCTGACGTCTTAATTAACGCTAAGGGCGTTACCCGTCTCATCAACGATGAAGCCTCTGAGAAGCTAGTGCCCGTTGCCAAGAATGCCGGGGACGTCGGCCTTCGCCTATTCCTCAATCTCCAGTCCTACAAACTCGACCTGCTGCAGTTCCCGCAGCGCAAAGATGTAGTCATGAGGAACAACTCCGAGGTCCGCGGTGCTTTACTCCGGTTATCGGAGTCAGTCGACAGCCTCGTGCCAAAGGGTGGAAAGGCCGGTGCCCTGAAGACCAATGGTGATCTAGGAGACCTCGTCGAACAGGAGATGTTGGGTGCCGCTCGCGCGATCGAGGAAGCGACCGAACGCCTCCAACGACTCATGTCCCGACCCCGTGATTCCTCCCGATACAACGCGGTCGACCTCCAAGTCCACGATTCCATCCTTAGTGCTGCCATGGCGATCACGAACGCTATTGCCCGCCTCATCAAGGCCGCTACTGACTCTCAGCAGGAGATCGTCGCCGAGGGAAAGGGATCCAGCACGACCCAACAGTTCTACAAGAAACATAATAGGTGGACGGAGGGTCTCATCTCTGCTGCGCGGTCCGTCGCGTTCGCGACCAACTTGCTCATCGAGAGCGCCGACGGTGTAATTTCTGGTACCCACTCCTTGGAGCAACTTATCGTCGCTTCGAACGAGGTCGCGGCCGCGACGGCACAGCTCGTTGCCGCCTCACGTGTCAAGGCTAACTTGATGTCGAAGACCCAGGAGAAGTTGGAGTTGGCCGCTAAGGCGGTGACGGAGGCGTGCAGGGCGTTGGTAAAACAGGTCAAGGCCGTGACCGCGAAACAGGCTATGGCAGAAGACGTTGACTATAGCAAGATGGCGGACATGGAGTTTAAGAAGGCAGAGCTGGAGAAGCAGGCCGAGATCCTCAGGCTGGAGAAGGACCTCGGCGCTGCTCGTCATAGGTTGGGACAGATGAGACGTGCTGGGTATCATCAGTACGAGGAGGAGTAGCTTAGGATTATCTCATTTCACGCCGTGTTTTTTCTACGAATTTCAGTCCGTGCGCTTTATCTACTTACTTCCATTTACAGAGCAATGATTCCACAACTTTTATGCGAGTAAAAAATGTGAGCCTCTATACAAGCCCTCGTTCCTGGCGAAGTCGGGTAAAACCGCGGCGGGGAGGAAAGAATAACAGAGAGAGAACGAGCGGGGTGCAAGATTAGAGAATAACATATCAGGGTGAAGCTAAAACAAGCGAAAGGGTATGAACACAGAAGCAACGATGGTATGGTGGTGAATGCAAAAGGGAAATGATGGTACACGGAAACCCAGCGTAGCATAGAACCCGAGAGTGTCAAGGGTGAAAGGAAGGGGGAACGAGGTGGAGTTACGTATGCGGCACTGGGTCTGGAATGGTGAACGTGTGAGTCGCCTAGCCAGGGCCCTCCACGCTCAGCGTCCTGATGGTCTCGAACGAATTGTTCTCGCGCCCCAGATCCAGGAAACTGTCGTCGATAGACGATATCGATACATTCCGTTGATATGGATCACCACCAATCAATACTTGAGCCTTCAACCTCACGTCAGTTTCTGGGTCGTCGTCTATGTCGAGGAAAGAGGGTTTCCTCATGATCCCCTTTACCGGAGGATCACTCTTGAACGTGGGGGGTGGTGGCTTCGCTTCCTTCCGTGAAGACGACGATCGGGATGAGGTTGATCGACTCGAGATCGACGTCCCCGTGGGGTTCCGTCGCAGAGGGGGAGGAGAAAGCGGTTGAATGTGAGCCATGCTTCCGCGGTGGCCCAAAGGCTTCGGGCTCCTCGAGCCGGCGGCAACTTTGGGTCGTAGCCGAGGAGGGGGTGAGAGCCCACCCAGTGGTTGATTAGGCTCGATCCCGAAGGTCGATTCGATCCCCATCGAAATAGTCGACTGTGAGGAGGTCGATGCCAAGGCTGAGTGACTGCGCTTGGACAGGAAATTCGACTCTAGAGGCGTAAGATTGCCGGAAGTCGTCCGCGGGCGGTACCCTGGGTGCTGCTGTTGATCAAAGAACGAGAGAGTCGAGCCAGTTTCTACTTTGTCGGAGAATATGACTTTGTCCGAAAACGTGCTGGAGAAGACTGTGGATGATGAAACGATGGAATCCGTCCACGAGGTCTTCCTCTGCGGGTGCCCATGGCCGAAACCAAACTCCTCAAACGCCGGAGGGACAGGAGGCGTGGGGGCATTGAGCTCCGCAGGACTGATGGGGCTGGAAGGGTCCGAAGAAACCTCCTGCTCGTCGTTCTCCAGCATTTCCTCCAATTTGAGTAGTTGGGCAGTAGATAGAATCTGTTGCGGACCCGTTTCTGGTGGTTGAGGATCTGGGGATTGCGGGAAGTGAGATACGGTCGTTGGACTGGAGGCGAGATCGTCGTAGAATGATGAGGTAGCCGGCAACATCATTGATTCCACACCAGGAGACCCGAAGGGGTTGGTGAACCGCGGGGGAGAACAGCCATCAGGTCTATCGAACTCAGATGGCGGGATGATCAGGGACCCGGTATCATCGTCGAAGATTAAGGTAGCCGCATGGGAGGTGGAACCTCGGCGGATCGATCCGGGCAAGAACCGTCGCTTCGATAGTGAAGCCATGCTCTCCCGCTTGTCCTTCTGCCTCTCCCTATCTTTCGACAAATCCACTGATTGCGAAACGGAGACTTCGCTGGGGGTGAATGAGGTCGCGTGTCTCAAAGCTGGTAGGGGAGGGACTCGGGGGTGATGGAAGGACCGCCGTTTCTTTAGAGACTTGGGCGAGCCCGAGCCATCATCCGCGCCCGAAGAACGATCATCAGGGTATCCTGTAGGAGGTCCAGTGAGCTTGCACTGGAGGGATGGTTGCGAGGGCGTCTTTTTAAGCGAGCCCAGGCGGTCGTCAGCTGTCGGCGACCATCGAGAGAGAGTTGGACTGCGCGCTCCGCGCAAGATCCGTGTCGGGGACTTTGTTCTGGGTTCTTGGACAACCTTGGCCTGATCGCGAATGCTCTGCAGGCGCCTATCTTCCACGCATATGCCTCTGGACAAGAGGTCGTACTCGGAAAGACTGGAGGCGAATGAAAGGCTGGAGGAAGAGGAAGATCCCGGGTCCGTGGGTGACCGGTCAGGACCACGTGAGACGGAGAGGTGCTTGAGGGAGGGCACAGGTGGTAGCGCTTGTGATGGGGGTGATGTTTCGGGAGGTGTAATGAGGGATCTCGTGAATGATGGTTGACGGGTGAGCGGAGGGAGGTCCTTCCGCAAGGAGGGCCGCAGGCCGCTGGTGTCCGTCATGCCCCTCGGCCGAGTGTGCGGACGAGGCCCGTCAGTACTTTTGCTCTTCGCTCGACCGTAAGTCGCGGGTGATGCGGGGGTGACCGGACTGGGGGTGATTGGGGTGGGGGCGGGGGCGGAAACATCGTTCGTGGATACCTTGCGGGTTCGTGTATTGGGCCGCATATTCAGTATTTCCGACGGTGTTCTATGGACCGAATGTGAGAAGGGACGATTGGAAGTTGATTTGATGGTGTTGAAATTACCCACCGGACAGTCAGCGTGGGCCTGCTAGCCACGGGTCTCCGGTTCGGTACCGTCGATTCCGACACGAGCCGCTCTCGAATGGGCTGCGGATTAGCGGTGTGAGGTCGCTTGTACGTTGTCCGAGGTGAAACCGGGGCGTCCTTTCTCGTTGGCACGTCGGGAGGGACGAAGAGCTGTTCCAAATCCTCTTTGGGGGATGAGAACATCACCCCGGTTGAGGCTGCGAAAGGGTCCGCGTCCACAAGTGACTTCTGGTACGATAAACGCAGGTCCAAGGGTGTCTTTGGTTCGATGGAACCCTCATCGGTCACGGTGACAGCAGATACAGCTTTCGAGAAAGGCCTTGACGTCAGCGGACCGTAAGGCTCGACAGGGTTGGACGGTGGGATAATGAGTGGACTGAGGGCCTTTGGGGGTTCATAAACCGCGGGTGTGTGGGTGGTCTTCTTTGGTCTGAGACGGATGGCGGCAGTGAAATTTCCAAACATTGAGGACGTTTTCGTTGGCCGATCGGAGAGGAGGCCATCCGCCTGTAGAGCCGAGTAGGTGCGGGATAGGGCCGTCTCTCGCGGTTTTTCCTTGGTCAACTTGGAGGAAGACTTGGAGCGAGACCACCAGTGGCTGGATGAGGCGGAGTGGTAGTAGGGGGTGTTCATAGATAGGTGGGAAAGACGGCGAGAGCGGCTCAAGAGGCCTCACCGTCGACTGAGGGACTGTACAGACGAATGTCGGAAATAAACTGGTGGAGGTTATGTGAAGGAGGGGCAGGACATGGGTGTTGACAGCCGCCTCTGCTGGGAGAGGGGAGGGTATGGGACAACCTGCGACGGGTTACGTCCGGCGTTCTGATTATACCATCAACTCGCTTATAACACCAACAGACAGGAACGACCGTGGTTGCAATGTCCCCAGCCGGAACATTACAAAAACGTTACCCTATTCCAGAAGAGCAAATCCAATACATACGCCGGGTCCAATGCAATAAACTTGGCCACAATGCAACCCGGCCCCGCCCTTCACCCGAGCTCAGCCCACACATCCTCTGTGCCCCGCTCCAGCACACCCTGCACTGCTCGGGGCATTGGGCTGGCGGCGTCCGAGGTCGGGTTACGGCTCGTCGCATCAAACAGCACCCCGTCTCTGATGGGTGGCCTTCCTAACTCATTCTCGTCGTCATCATCTTCAATATCAATATCCAGGTTCATCCGGCCATTGCTCAAGTCGATTGGTTTGGGCCGGGAGAATATCGATTGCCCAGATCTGTGTGTCACGCGCTCAGCAACGGACCTTGAGGGTTGCAAGGCGCACTCACTGTCGCACCACAGACGCCAGACGGACGAACTGGAGCACGTTCCGCGCGACGAGAATCAGCGTGTCGAGCAGCTCTTCTTCCTTGCTCGTCGAGCCGCACCCAGCGAAAAATATAACGAGGATGGTTACCGCACATATCGCCGTAATGATGAGGTCCAGGACATTGAACGGAGACTTCCAGAATTGCTGATCCCGAGGCCGGTCGTAAAGCCCGTAAGGCACGTAAGCCTCGTTGATAAGTGGGAGCTGGGGTGGTTCGACTCACCCTCCCGAACGCAACGAATCGTATTGCCACTTCAACGATCATGCTCGTGTTGATGATGATTTCGAGAATGTAGAACGCCAGTCCAGGGCAACCATCCGTTATACTCAACCCGATTGTCGCCACGGAGAGGGCGGTCATGGACAGATAGAGGATTATGTACACTCTTGAATGCACGAATCGGTTGGCGATGCCTTGAGTAATCTCCTGCTTTGTCAAGGCGTATATCGACCGGGTTGGGCTGCCAATGTCCTGATGTTGGTCAACCGGAGGATGCGGCGTGGAAATAAAAGAACGAGCACGAACATTGGCTCTGACGGCGAACCCGGCTGCTCATCGCTGTTGAGAAGTCGCTCCCTGTCTGGATCCGTGGACATTGTTGGTCACCGCACGACCTTGAGTGAGTTAGGAAGTTGTTGAGGGTAACCGGTAGACACGTGCACGTGCCGCGCAACCCCACCCTTCCCCACCCACTGTCATCAACGGCTGCCGACACCGTTTCAGTCTCTCTCTCCAACGCACTCTCCACCCTTCGTCCCTTCGACAATAATCCAAGATGGGTGGCGGCGACTTGAACATGAAAAAGTCCTGGCACCCGCTCCTGTTGAAGAATCAGGAGCGGGTCTGGCTCGAAGAGAAGAAGGCTGTACGTCTTGGTCCCATTCTCCCCCTCTCAACGTGACTCACTGACCATTACCCTAGCTTGAAGAGAAGAAGAAATTGGACCAACTCCGGAAGGAGAAGGAAGAGGAACGACAGCTCCAGGAGCTTCAACGGCTTCAAGAAGAACAAACGGGGAAGAAACGGCAGGAGAAACTAGAATGGATGTACTCTACACCGGCGACAGGGAGTGGGCCTTCGGCGAACGATCTCGAGGACTATTTGTTGGGAAAGAAGAGGGTCGATAAGATCCTTACGGGGGATGAGAACGACAAGGTGAGTTTACTTCCTGAGACCTCGCAGCGCGACTAACTCGGGCCCAAAGGTCGGCGCCGCGCACAAGAACTTCATCGCTACACAGTTCGCAAACACCGCGCGGGATACCGCCGCCAAAATCCGGGAGGATCCCCTACTCGCTATCAAGCAACAGGAGCAGGCTGCCTATCAAGCCCTCATGTCCAACCCATTGCGACTGAAACACCTTCAGGAGAAGAACGGCGTCAAGGTGAAGAAAGACAAGAAGGAGAAAAGGAAACACAAGGAAAAGAGTAAACATCGATCAGAAGACCGGAGTGGGGAGAGGACTCGTTATCGTTCGCGGTCCCGCTCACCACGCCGTCGGTCGCGGGACGACTACTCGCGTTCCCGGCGCTCACCCAGCCCTTATTCTCGTCACTCGAGGCGAAGATCCCCTTCTTGCTCACCCAGAGACGACCACCGACGCAGGCGAGATCGCAGTACCGACGATCCATCCCAACGGCGAAGATCGGGAGACGATGTGCGGCAGTGGCCACGGTCTGACGACTCTGACGAGGTTCCCTCCTCCCGAAGTTACGGTAACAAGTCTCAATCCAGCTACGACGACCGGAAGCGACAGCGGAGCCAAAGTCCACCCAGGCGGCCATCACCCCCGAAGAGGTCGAGGATTAGCCCGCCCCCTCCAACTCAAACCCAATCGGTGACAGACCGCGCCGCGCGATTGGCTGCGATGTCGTCAAATGCGACAGAGATGTCAAGCGAGCGCCAGGAACACCTGAAGAAACTCCTCCAGCAGGAGAAGCGCGAGTCGGAGCTGGAGCAACAACTTCGCGCCAAATCCAAGGGGATGGGTGGGTTCTTGAACCAGGAGCAAAAGAAGGTGTTTGGTGGTTCTGGAGACCTGGAGGAGAGGTTGCGACGTGGACGTGCTGGCCTTGTTTCCCGTATGGATTAGCTGCAAGAGAAGCGCCGTCGGTAGAAACCTCATAGTAGCACTTTTTTAGACACTTCAGTGTGACGACGGAGCTGTCCCGGCTCTTCAGGGCTGCCAGGGTTCTGTCGGTGATGTGCCTCGCTCGCCTATGAACTCGAGGTCGGATTCCAGCCAGCCTCGTCCATGATAGAACTTCAAGTTGTTTGCGCAATGCCTCGAAACGGCTCCAAGATATTCCACAAATCCCTGGCTTGCCTACACTCCGCGATGCGAAAGCAGATGCGGCCGATGACAATCAGTATTGCATCTGGCGACAAAAACCCTCACACCGAGCGTTTTACGTTTGATCAAGGCGAGTAAATGTTGGAGTACAAGTCTGAGATGTTACACTTAACCCTTTGTATTTTTTAGCGTACGTGGTATCGATTTCTGAGCGATATCTACGACAGGGCAAGACGAGTGCCAGGGGACAACAGCGCGACGTTCGCCGGGGGCTTCATTCGGGGGGTCTTGGCAAGCAAGGCGATTGCGTACGCTCCGCCAATCAATGCGACTAAGTCGCCGGGCCACATGGCGCCCACGCTCCCGAACGACCTCCAACATCCATAACGTCCATCTCGGTCCATACCTAGTAGGGACCCCCCCGGCAAGGGCCCTTCCAGGATGGCCTTCACTTCTGCAGCCATGAAGGAGCTCATTAAGAGAGAAGCCAACTTCTACCGCATCCACCTCATGTTCTTCACTTTCGCGCCGCTTATCCTGAGTGGAGTCTTCTATGCCGCCAATGGCCAATACCACATTTGTTAGTGTTGTAGATCTTTCCCTCGCAGAGGAAGCTAAGTCCGACGAACGGAACCACAGCCTATATCGACAGTCTCTTCCTTTGCTATTCAGCTGCAACCGTGACCGGTCTTTCGACCGTCAACCTGAGCACATGTACCGGTTTTCAGCAAGCGTTGCTTTTCATCCAGATGATTCTTGGGAATGTGGTGCGTATCCCAACTATCATCCGCCTGGTTTGCATGACACTAAAATGTTGAGCCCTTAAGACGATCGTGTCCTGGGTTATGGTCCTGATCCGCAAACAGTACTTCAGGGAACACTGCGAATCAGTAATGCGCGAACATCGGGAGAAGCGTCGGATACGTGGGGTTTGGAACCGCATCGCGAAACATTCATTCCGGCGGGCTGCGTCTGAGGTTCCTGGTCTGAAAGTTGAAGAGGAGCCGATATCCCCCGGAAAACCCATCGTAGCTGCAGATGAGGGGATTGCTGCCGCGTTGGCCGCTGGCGCGGGGGTCGGTTTGGGTGTAGGTCTAGGGGACAAACCGTTTCAAGACGCGGTGTTCGACGAACGCGTTTCCCAAAACCCCCTTGAAGAGGAAAGTCTAACGGTCGGAAAACACCCTGGGCAAGGTGTTCTAGCCTCCCCGCACTCATTCACGTCATCCCCTCGGACTATTGGAACCCCTTTTCAACCACTCTCCCCCACATCTTGGCAGGGGGACCCCGCCATCAGGTGGGACGAACAGTCTCAACAGGCTAGGACGGACAGGAACTACATGCGGAAGCGAGCGAGTACGTCTTCCCTCGTCTTGTACGGATTTGGGCTGACGGTCACACCAGCCCGTCAGTTCACGATGATGACGCAGAACACCGTAGTTCCGGGCCCCCCAAGGCGAAAAGACCAAGACATGGGTGGATTCCCAGGACCAATTGAACTCTTCCAACGGCTTATGCACGCCAACACATTTGGTTTCGTCAACCGTGCGTGGAACAGGATCGCAGCGTATGGGCAAAACCATGGGCAGCATCGTTACCTCTCGTGGCTCCCGGATGGGCTCGTCATTGGGCGGAATTCAGAGTTCTACACCGATGAGCTGACGGACGAACAGCTCGAGCGCCTTGGTGGTATCGAGTACCGCGCCCTTCGTTTCCTGAGCTACTTCATATTTGCTGTAAGTCCAGAAGTCAGTCGCCACTAACTCTTGTTGACCACTCGCAAACCTCAAGTATTTCGTGGCGTTTAACCTCATACCCTTCATTGTCATTGCTCCTTGGTTGAGCACGAGGTCCACGTACGATGGCGTCTTTGCAGGCCAACCCAGGCTTGTTCCAAAGGCGTGGTTCACCGCATTGTGAGTGCCGAGCCTAAGCTCCCTACCGAGCCGTCCCATTGACCCCATAAAGTCAGGTAGTTGGTGCGTACACGGGAGGAGGAATGTCCCTCGTGGACGCAGGAATGGTACCCTTTCAGAAGGCCTACGTGATGATCTGTGAGCGTGGATCTCTCTCCGAAAGGCGTACATTGATTCCGTACCCCATAAGTCTCCATGATTTTCGCCATCCTCGCTGGAAATCACGGACTGGTATGCTTGTTCGCCTTACTATCCCCCAATTGGAGCTAATCGTTTGTCTGCACCCAGCCCATCTTGTGCGCTCTTTCGCCATTCGGTAGCGGATTTAGGAATAACCGCCCCATTCACTTTAGCCTCAGGTTCCTGATGTAGGTTTTCTATTCGGATCCCTCCCGTTCATGTTATTCAGCGTGACGCGTAGCTGGATCTTTACCAAGGTCGTCCCAGAGGACTCACACGCCGACCAGGCGCTGCACTTCCTCCTGGATTATCCTCGACGGTAAGTACTGCTTCTAGTCCTTCCGGTTCCGGCGTTGATGCTCCACCTCCAAGGTGTTTTATTTATCTGTTCCCGTCCCACGTCACCTGGTTCTTGCTCGCAACTCTGGTCTTGTTCACGTATGTTGACAAGGACATGTTTCCCATCCAAAATCCCGGCTGATGGTGGTGAAGGGGAATCGAATGGACTTCGTTCAAAGTCCTTAACATCGGGCTACCGGCTCTGGAAGCACTAGCGCCAGGTGACCAGGCAGTTATGGGTTTATTCCAGTCGTTCGCTGTGCGAGCGTCCGGTTTCCCCATTATCTCCATCGCTGCCTTGTCACCATCATTCCAGTTCGTCTCCTTCACGCTCCCCTTGGGACTCAGATCCTCACGTTTTGCCGACAGATTCCTCTGTATCATAATGATGTACATCGCGGTCTTCCCGGTATGAGCACTCCGCGCATGATAACGATCGGCAGCTATAACGATGATCGATTTCGCAGGTCGCGATGAGCATTCGATCGACTAACGTGTTAGTTCCTCCGTTGACGTCTGGTATTAAGCTTGACTGACGTCTCGTTCTACGTCATAGGTACGAGGAAAGGAGTCTCGGCGTCTTCGAAGTTGGCCCTGAGGATGAGGACGAGGAGCCCGCAATGAAGGAGGGGGGATCCCGGAGCGAGAAAGTGGGCCGGTACTTTCATTGGCATCTCCGGCGCCAAGTCGCGTTCGATATCTGGTGGCTGGCGAGTAGCAGCACGTTTTTCTCCTACCTTTTTACTGAATCCGCTGCCATCAGGTGTGGGGAATTTTCTTTGTCTGCATTATAGAACGGGGAAAAATCATGGATGATGAGAATGCTCCATGGTTCAATCTTTTTCGGATCAGTAAGTCAACTTTTCGTCCGCCTTATCTAGCGAAAACTTACGGGGTGACAGTTTTTGAGATGGTCTCCGCGTTCGGAGGCATCGGATTGACGCTAGGAATACCTACCGATAATTTCTCATTCAGCGGTGCACTCAAGCCTTTGTCTAAGCTCATTGTGTGCATTATCATGCTCCGGGGCCGACACCGCGGGTTGCCCGTCGCCATAGACCGAGCCAGTGCGTCCCGTGGCTGAGCCCCAGAAATTTGTCTGACCACTCCTCCTTTTACAGTTCTGCTCCCGAGTGAACTGATACCAAACAAGACGACCGAGCCCGGTGCAGCTCAGACCCCAGCTGGAGCGCAGAACGTCGAAGGACCAACGGCACCTGGTCCGAAAGAGAAGGCTACCCCGACGAGTGTTGTGTAGGTTTCTTGACGACGCCCCCTCGTTATCTCTCCCCTGGATATTATTCGCTTGGTGGGGCGCTCACGAGCTCCTGGTTATACCTAATAGCTAATGTATACATGTGCTTACTGATCTATGCGAGTGTAATTCGCGGAAGCACGGGGGACCATCGGCCTGGATTTGATAAGCGACGCGTCCGAGTCCACATCAAAATTTCGTCCGATTGAAACCAAAGGCTCGTTCCGAACCTCCTTCACACTCCCAACCGGCACGTTCAAGAGCAGGTCCTTGTACTTGACCCCTACGACCCACCCTGCGTCTTTATGGCCACTCGCTATGCCTTTGTAACTCTTATTACCTCGGACTCGTATCTTCCCGGCGCACTCACTCTCGCAGCCGCCCTCCGCGATATCCATCCCACTCCCGCTGCCGAACCAGAAGTCGGTTTTCAAACGTTATGCTTGGTTACCCCGGAGACCGTCGACGTCTCGTCTATCAAACTCCTTAGGGGCGCATTCGACGTCGTTACCGGGGTCGAAATCCTCGGGGATGAAGACAGGAAGGGGTTGGAATTGCTTGGTGAGTCTTGTTGTTCTATCTCAGGCGTGCAGGTGGTTGGGGCGGAGTGGTCAGGTGGTCAAGTGGACTACGGGGTGGATTTGGATGGTCCCATCGGGGCGAAACCCCCGTTTACGACTTTATCCCCATGCACGTTGCAGTAACCATCAGAACGTTCGAGAAACTCGAGGGCCAATGGAACTTGCCCTCCCCACCCAACCAGATTGATATCGAACCACTCACTCCAACTCGACTCTGACCCTCTCTTGCAGGAAGACCTGATCTCTCCGCCGCTCTCACAAAGCTTCACGCGTTCCGGCTCACGCAGTTCACCAAGGTCATCTACCTCGATTCCGATGTCTTACCTGTCCGCCCTATCTCTCACTTGTTCACTTTGGACCACGAGTTCTCTGCTGCACCCGACGTCGGATGGCCGGACATTTTCAATTCCGGAGTGATGGTTTTCTCGCCCGGGGAAGACAAGTTCAAAGAACTCACGGATTTGCTCAAGGCGAAGGGGTCTTGGGATGGAGCAGACCAAGGGTTGTTGAATGAGTGGCGAGGGACTAACTGGAATAGGCTCAGTTTTACATACAACACGACTCCGACGGCAGCCTATACGTACGTCCCCTCCCTCTCTCTCTTTTCTGCTCGAGAAAAGAACGTAATCCCGCTTGGAAACAGATACGCTCCCGCTTATGAACGGTTTGGCCCAAAAATATCCGCGATTCACTTCATTGGCACCAACAAACCCTGGCATTCTATCCTCTCCCGCCCACCAGGCACCCTGCACTCCCTAAGCAAGCAGGCGGATGGAGGTCAGGTATACAACTACGATTCACTTGTCGATCGTTGGTATTCAGGTCAGTTCCAATTTGGGGTCCTCGCTGGCGTCTCCCGTGATTGACCCTTGATGTAGTTTATGACCGGCACTATCGCTCCGATACAATCCCAGTCAACCCCTTCGAAATTCAACAATACGACTCGGTCTGGAATCAGGGCGGAGATTTTGGGGTAGGTTTTTCGTCCGCGGCTAGCTTCGACCTGGAAGAACTTCGGAAGTTGGCTATTGATGGATGGTCCCGGCTTATTTCGTCCTCCGTCAACCGCTCTGGCGAAGGGGAATACATTTCCATGCCTCTCGACGGCCGCATCGATCTCATGCGACCCAAGAAGCCAGAACCTGCTCAGGAGGAACAACCCGTGCCGGAGATCGTTATTGCAATGGATGACACCCCCAGAGCCCTTCCCATTGAGTTGGAACCTTCGACACCCCGCGCCGGCTCGCCTGTTCGAATGACAACACTTCCTACCCCCAGCCCGAGCCAGATCCCTCCCGCCCCATATCGTCAGCCACTTTCTTTACCACCCTCTCCACTCTCCCCTGCCCAGCAACAATCTCAACAACAGACTAAATTTGGTCAGTTCCTCGTTTCCCCTCCTCCCCAGTACGGTGCTCCGGACAGTGATCAGTTCGACGAGTTTGACACTCATGCCGCTGACGCTCGCGAACCCAATTGGTCGTATCATTTGAGCCGGCAGCACCGACATCACACCTCCCACCGCCAGAAACACACCAATCACGATACCGGTCGACACCACCAGAATGGTGATACCGGGGAGGGACACTTCCGGCCTACGAATCTCCTTACCGCTTTCGGCCAAGTTCACGACGATGGGCAGTCTTCTGATGGGGGCATTGGGAAGGAGCAGCACCCGTTCCCCCCTCGTCGTAAGCGTCAAGCTCCTGTCTCGCCCCCCACAGTGGCGTGGAACCCCGCAGTAGAGCCACCTCCCAAGGCACAACCGGTGCTGTCTTCAGTCTTACCTGACACATATTTCCCTAACATATGGGACAAGGAGCCAAGTAAGCTTCACGACGCAACGCACCAGTACTCGACAAGTCGATACACAGAGGTTTCGGTGTCTACGAGCGACAGTGGTCCGCCCACTCCCAGCCCGTTCTTCAAGGCCCCCTTGCCAGGAGAGATTCCAGAAAATCTAGTTCGCGAAGGTCATTACCTCAGCGTCATTGGGTCCACGGCTGGACGAGAAAACTCACCGTCACCAGATCGTTCGAAAGTGGCACCAATCTTCCCATGGGAGGAGAAGCCCCGCGTCGTTCCAGGCAGGGTGTTCCCATCGACAGATGCCCCGCCTCCCGGTAACTTCGCCCCCCAGAAGACTGCAAGTCCCATTGTTTTCTTTGGCGGGGATCTCCCTGGTTCGCCGTCTTCCCCTGGGTTCGGTTCGCATGGATCTCCCCCCATCAGCATCCCCATCTCGTTGGCGTATAAAAATGCGTGGGACGTAGAGCCAAGCATTCAGAAGTACGCCTCGAAGCTCGCACGACCAGATCAGAACACCCCTCGCAATTCCCTCTTGTTCCAAAACGAGGAGTGGAGGAAGCACGAAAAGGAAAAATTTAGCCCATGGCAAGCGAAGGAGGAAGAGACGAGCATGGATGGGGACGACGAAGACGACAGTGACGACGCGGCGCCGCCGAGACACTCTAGGCAGCGTTCAAGGGCTGGGTCGGGCACCGTAACACCACAGGGGAGTTTATTCACGTATAAAGGGAAGTACCGTGGACGTGGCGTACAGACTGAACTTCCGGAGCACCGGAGCCAGGGTGTGCAGGCCACTCCGAGAACGCACCATGCGGAATACCCAACCCACACCTCCTCACCCAGGATCAAGACCTTGTCTCGGAATGCCTCACGGCGGTCCTCGCACAGTGGGGAGTTACAGTTCACCCCGCTCCTACCGCGGCCCGTGCCAACCGACTCCCCCCCTCTTTTACGCTCTCCACGTGTGCTGGTTTCGCCTCGCACATACTCACCGCCGAATGGTACCACACCGCCCGTTATGTCTCCAAATTATTCGCCGGTCCAGACCCCGCGCCGACGTTCCGGTACATCGTCACCGGTGAGAGAACGTGTGTTGTCACCGCTGACGCTATCGATGCGGACAGTCCCGGCTCTCGCAAGGTCCGCATCGAATGACACAGCCCTGTCTTCATCTGTCGGTCCACCTTCCCCGGACATGGCCACGACTCCCATCAAGTCGACTCGTGTCTGGGACCCTGCCCGCGGTGTGGATATTTTCAAGAAAGGTTCCGAAGAAGTTCTTTCAAGGTTCCTTCGCATGGGTTCCTTCGAAGAAGGGATCGCAACCCCGCCACCATCACATTAAAACGACCAGATCATCAACCCGTTGGTTCCCTTCATTTTCACCGTTAGGACTAGAGTCGATCACACTTTCCCCTCATCTCTCGTTTCCGTAAGCTCCTTCTTCATCTCACAACTTCTTACTTTTCTATTCTGGGTGTTTATGTCATCTTCTGGGTTCATCCGGACGGCTTCCTCTCTCGCATTTCGTTCCTTATTTTTCGTGTGTGTAATTCGAGGCCGAGCAAACCCTGAATGTGCCTCGTGTTTCCGTATCCTCCTTCCGCCATTGTTTCCTTGTCTCTGTC
>Ga0307516_10003004_pt1 | contig 22018 bp, 18 predicted proteins | sample 19_EM_MG_FD_203310 | JGI IMG/M metagenome (GOLD analysis project Ga0307516, IMG submission 203310) | Populus trichocarpa ectomycorrhiza microbial communities from riparian zone in the Pacific Northwest, United States - 19_EM | ecosystem: Host-associated > Plants > Roots > Unclassified | place... | reverse complement strand
CTGCCCCGGCCCGGATCGCTCTCGACGTGGATCGCGCCATGGTGTGCCGTCACGATGCCGTGCACGACCGACAGGCCGAGCCCGGTTCCCTGGCCGACCGGCTTGGTCGTGAAGAAGGGCTCGAAGATGCGTTCGCGCGTGACGGCGTCCATACCGGTTCCGTCGTCGCTGACCCACAGGTGGGCAAAGCGGCCCGCCGGCAGGTCCAGCGCAGGCACTCCGGTGGGCTGGGCTGCGCCGACGACCACGCAACCCAGACCGATGCGGATGTGCCCGGCTCCGTCCTTCAGGGCATGCCATGCATTGGTGCCCAGGTTCATCAGCACCTGCTGAATCTGCGTGGCATCGGCGTGCACGCTCGGCGCATCGTCTGCTGTGGTCAGCGTGAGTTCGACGCGGGTGGGCAAGGTGGCGCGCAGCAGCTTGCAGGTCTCTTCGACGATCGGCCGCAGCGATTGGGTCAGCAACTCCTGAGGCTCTCTTCGGCTGAAGGTCAGGATCTGGCGCACCAGGGTGCGGGCGCGCGAGCTCGCCTTGTGGATCTCGTCCAGGTAGGGGAGCGCGGCGTGGTCGGCGCCGACCTGTTCCTTGGCAAATGCCACGTTGCCGAGGATGCCGCCCAGGATGTTGTTGAAGTCGTGCGCGATGCCGCCGGCCAGCGTGCCGACCGACTCCATCTTCTGCACCTGCCGCAGCTGCGTCTCGAACTTGTGCATGTCCGCCTCGGCCTCCTTGCGGTCGCTGATGTCGGTGATGGCAATGCGCACTGGCGAGTCGCCGTCTGCGGTCGCGCACATGCAATCGAGGTGGGCGTGGAAGTGGGAGCCATCGGCTCTTTGCAGAGCCAGTTCGACCCGGCGCGCGTCGGCGCCGTGCAGCAGGTCGAGAAAGTGCCGAGCCCAGCGGTCGGCGTCTTCAGCCGTCACGAAACGCGAGAAGCGGTCTGCCAGCAGGCGCTCACGCGTGTCGCCGAGCAGGTCGGCACCGGTCAGGTTGATCTGCGAGATCGAGCCTTGGGCCGACACACTCAGATAGCCGACGGGCGCGAAGTCGTACAGGTCCACATAACGATCCCGGGAGACCTCCAGGTCGATCTGCGCCTGGCGGTGCTGTGCCCGGATCACCGCCTGCCCCAACTCGCGCTCGAGTGCCGGCGCCAGGCGAGCGAGGTTCTGCTTCATCACGTAGTCGCTGGCACCGGCTTTCATGGCCTCCACCGCGGTCTCTTCGCCGATGGTCCCGGAGACGAAGATGAAGGGAATGTCGAGGCCGGAATCGCGAAAGATCTGCAGGGCCTCGACGCCGCTGAAACTCGGCAGGCGAAAGTCGGACAGCACGGCGTCCCAGGGTTCCTCGCGGATGGCAGCCTTCAGGGCGGGCGCGTCCTGAACGCGCCGCCAGGTCGGCGCGAAGCCGGCTTGGCGCAGCACGCGCACCGCCAACCGGGCGTCGTCCTCCGAATCCTCGACCAGCAACAACTGGATCGGCTTGTTCACTGCGGCAAACTCTGCGGAGGGATCTCGTTCATCATCAGCCAGTAGATGCCCAGCACCTTGACTGCTTCGAGGAACTCGGCGAAGTCCACCGGCTTGCGCACATAGCTGTTCGCACCCAGCGCGTAGCCGGAGATGAGGTCTTGTTCCTCCTTCGACGAGGTGAGGATCACGACCGGCAGGTATTGCGTGCGCGGATCGGCGCGAATGGCCTTGAGCACGCCCAGGCCGTCGAGCTTGGGCAGCTTCAGGTCAAGGATGACGATCGTGGGCAGCGGGGCCGATGCCCGGTCGGCGTGAGCACCGCGTGCGAAGAGGAAATCCAGCGCCTCGATGCCGTCGCGTGCCACCTCGATCGGGTTCATCAGGTGGCTGCGCTTGAAGGCCCGCAAGGTCAGCACGACATCGTCCTGGTTGTCCTCAACCAGCAAGATGACCTTGTTGGGTTCGCTCATGGAGTGGCTCCTTCAAGTTGAAGTAAAACGTGGCGCCCTGGCCCGGCTTGGCACGCACCCAGATTCGGCCATCGTGCCGGCGAAAGATGCGTTGCACGATGGCCAGCCCGATCCCCGTGCCCGAGAACTCGCTCTCGTGATGCAGGCGTTGAAAGGCGCCGAACAGCCGGTCTGCGTAGGTCATGTCGAAGCCCACGCCGTTGTCGGCGACGAAGCAGTTGCGTGCGCCGTCTTCTTCGACCGTGCCGACCTGAATCACAGCTTGCTCTGTCTTGCCGGTGAACTTCCAGGCGTTTTCCAGCAGGTTCTGCATGGCAATGACCATCAGCGGTTTGTCGGCTTGCACCGTCATGTCGTCTTCGATCACCCACTGAACAGACCGTTGCGGGTGCTGCAGCTTCAGTGATTCGGCGATCTCACGCGCGATCGCGCTCAGGTTGACGGCACGGATGGACAGTTCGGTGCGGGTCACGCGTGAGAGGCCGAGCAACTCGTCGATCAACCGGCCCATGCGCTGGCTGGCGGCACGGATGCGGTTCAGCGAGTCGCGAGCGTCGTCGTCGAGCTTGTCACCGTAGTCTTCGAGCAGCGCAAGCGAGAAGCCGTCCATGCTGCGCAAGGGCGCGCGCAGGTCGTGCGAGACCGAGTAGCTGAAGGCCTCGATCTCCTTGTTCAACGCTGCCAGTTCTTCATTCTTGTGCTCGATCTGCGCGAAGGAGTCGCGCAGGGCCTGCGTCATGGCGTTGAAGTTGCGAGACATCTCGCCGATCTCGTCGCGCCGGTCGGCAACCAGTTCGAAGCTCCAGTTGCCCGCCGCCACCTCGCGGGTGGCTTGTTGCAGCCGGCCGATCGGCGCCAGCACGTGGTGCCCGATCAGCCATGCAATGCCAGCGATCGTGATCGCGATCAGCGCCAGCCCGATCGCGATCACGACGACGACCCGTTGTTGCGCCGCATTGATGCGCTGGCTCGAGTAGTCGGTCAGGCGGAAGGCCGCAGTCAGGCTTTCCTGTTGCAGTACCAGCAAGCGCCCGGACAGCTGGGCCTCGAACCGCTTCGTCGTTTCCGCGTCGTATGCGGTTGCGCCGGGGTCCGACGAGCTGGCGAGAAATTCCTCGAAGATCCGGTGAGCCGCTGCGGTGTGTTCGCGCAGCTCGGCAAGCACCTCGGCCGCTTCGTGGCTCGAGAACGGGGCGTTCGCAAGCAGGCGGTCGAGGCGAGCAGAAGCCTCCCGCTCCTGCACCTGAGCGCGGTCGGAGCGGTGCAGGATGTACTCGAATGTCACCAGCCGCAGATCGTTCAGTGCACGTGCGATCTCCGCCGTCTGCCGACGCTGGTGGTCTGCGTCATGGACCTCGATGTTGGCCCAGCCGATCGCCGCTGAGATCAACGCAATGGTGCCGAGCGCCGTTGCGGCAGCAAGCCAGCCCTTGGTGCGGATGTTCATGTGCGTCTACTCAATGTCAATGCACCACCGTCACACGTTCGGCCTTGACGTCCAGCAAGGCATCGAGATACAGGTTGGGAAGGAAGTTGGGCACCGCACCCTTCGGCGCATAGCCGCGGGCCATTGCCCAGCGGGCCTCGTCTTCGATGGCAATCAATTGGGACTGCAGCAGCTCGACCTTGAAGTCGAGGTCCGGCCAGCCGGTTTGCAAGGCCTTGGCGTCGATATTGAGACGTTCTGCGACAAGGGCCATCGCTTGTTGCGGTTTGTCCCGGCTGAACGTCTCGGCTTTCATCAAGGCGCGCACGAGCCGGCTCATCGCGGGCCGGTGCGCCTGCAGGAAATCATGTCGCGCCACCACGACGTGGGTGACCGCGTAGGCGTCGGCTCCGATGAACGAAACCGCGTTGGTACCCAGCGCCGTTTCGGCACCGAAGCGGATCGGCTGCCAGGTCGACACGGCATCGATCGCGCCGCGGGCCAGCTCCTTTGCCATCTGCCCCGGCGCCAGCTCGACGAACGTGATGGCGTCAGGCTGGATGCGGTGGCGGATCAGGAAGGCCCACAAGAAGTAGTCGCCACTGGTGCCCAGGGTCACGCCGACTTTCTTTCCCACCAGGTCGTGCACGCCCACGATGTTTCGGTCACGCCGTGCCACGATCGCCATCTCGGAAGAGACGCTGACCATGGTGGCGGCGACCGAGAAAGGTTCGCCGTTCAACACGGCGATGACGAAAGGAACCTCGGCCGCGGCCGCCACGTCGACCTTGCGCTGCGCAAGCAAGTCCATCGCGGCCTTGCCGTGGCTCACCGGCACCAGGGTCGCATCGAGCCCTTCTTCGGCAAACAAGCCTTGTGCAGCAGCCAGGTGAAGCAATGCGGCATGAGGTGTTGAAGACACCGCGATGCTGATCTTCTCGAACGGCACTGCCACGGCGCCGGCGCGGTTGGCATAACCCCACACCAACGCGGCCACCACCAGCAGCGCTGCCACGGCAACGCCCAGGGCCGCGCGATAGCGTCCCGTCTTGCCGGCCGGTGCCAGAAGATTCATTTTGTTCTTCTCCCTCGTACCGAGGTGGGCCAGGGGCACATGCTCCGCGCCTGGGGACGCATCATGTGCGCGTCCGCCTCAATCCGTTGCGCAAGCGTACGAGTGCCAAGCGCCCCTGGCAAGCAATGGATTCGGAGCTGAACAGGTGTGCAGAACAAACCCCTACTGGCGTCTTGGCTAAGTGGTGGCGCGACGGCTTGCGCCTATGCTGCTCTGCGCAAGGAGGGTAGAACATTCGATGGAGTCGACCGACGTTCGGGCCCCTTTCTTGATCATGGCCCACCATCGATCCGGGTCGAACTTTCTGCACGATCTCTTGCAGGCGCATCCGGCGATCGAATGCATCAATGAGCCGCTCTCGATGCACACGCGGTTCTTCCGCCATTGCGATCTCGTGCGGTGGTCCGACGCCGAATTCGACCCGCGCGTACTCCACGTGGCGCTGGCCAAGCATCCGGGTCTTCGTGCTTACCTTGATGAATTCAAGGCCTACCTGCTCGAGTCGAACCGCACCCGCGTGGTCGGTTTCAAGGAGACGGCGCTGTTTGGAAAACTGGCGTGGCTGAAGGAGTTCATCCCTACGCTGAAGGTCATCTTCCTGACCCGCGAACCTCACGCGATCGTGTCCTCGGTCTTGCGCTGTGAGCTGGCCGATTTCTGGCGCTACCGCGATCTGGTGCCGCGCTTGTTCCAGGAGATCTGGCCCAACTACAGCGGCCGCCTCGACGACCCTGACCCGCAGGTGCGAGCCGCCGAGATCGCCGCGATGAGCGTCGTCACGCGGTACGAGCTGGCGCGGCGCAGCCTGCACCTCTTCGACCACTGCGTCGTGTCGCTCGACGCGTTGATGCACACGCCAGAGGCTCCGCTGCGATCGATCACGGACCTCCTTCAGATCGACCCGCACGCGGACCAGTCTTCATTCCTGGCCGAGCGGCAGATCACCAGCCGCGGCGGCGCGTTCTCATCGTTCCGGGCGCCGGCCGAGGTGCGCGGCAACTGGCGACGTCATCTGAGTGACCGCCAGGTCGAAGCGATCGACGGGGTGCTGCGCGCGGCGCAGGGCGCCCCGGCGGATGCTGCGTTGGCAACGGAGTCGGGAGTCGCATGACATCTCCACTCGTTCAGCAATACGTCGACGAGGCGGTGCGCTTCTTGCCAGATCGCGCTCGCCTGCATGATGCGCGGCCGATCAGGGTTGCGCGCAACCTGCTGACCTGCCGCATCGCGGTCGACATCTTGAACGAACTCGGTGTGCCGGGTGAGTCCGAAACCAGTTACCGCTACATCAACGTGCACAACCCTCGTTGCCCGCTGAGCTTCGATGAAAGCGGCCCGGGTTGGGGCTGTGCAGACCCCATCGCTGAGCACCCGGTCTGGGGCATCAACTGGGCAGGGGCCGTGCTCATGTGCAGCCACCTCGGCGCGCGGCTTCCGCGGGTCGGCGAGTGGGAGTGCATGGCGTCGAACAACGACCCGGCAAGAATCTATCCCTGGGGTGATGCCGCCCCCGACCACACGCTGGCCAACTATGACGAGCACTACGGCGGGACCAGCCCGGTCGGTCGCTTTGCGCCTTCTGATCTCGGCCTGTACGACCTGGCCGGCAACCTCAGCGAATGGTGCGCAGACCACCCGTCCGGCCCGGGTTCATCGTTCGAGCGGGTCGTCAAGGGCGGCGCGTGGAGCAAGCATGCCGGCCACCTCGCGATCGGCTCGAGCCGCGGCAAATGGGAGCGGCTGGGCACGACGACCATCGGCTTGCGCCCGGTGTGGGACGACGGAGTGCTGACGTGAAGCTCATCATCTTCGACCTCGACGACACCTTGGTCGACTTCGCGACGACGCGCCAGACGGCCTACCGAGAGATGTCACTGTTTCTCGATGGCGAGGGCATCGACTCGAATGCGTTCATCCGCGCCTGTACCGAGGTAGACAGGCCCTTGTTTTCGCTGTTCGAGCAAGGCCAACTGACGCGGCAGGAATACCGGCTCAGGCGATTCTCAGACCCATTCGGCGTGATTGGTGTCGAGCCTTTGGAGCACCTCGTGCTGCATCTGAACAAGCTGTTCATGGATTGCGTCAACGACAGGCCGCAGCTGTTCGACGACGTGCGGCCCGTGCTGGCGTCATTGCGCCAGCGAGGCATTGCGACGGCGATCCTCACCAACGGGCCGGCCGATGGCCAACGCCGCAAGCTCAAGGCCACCGGGCTCGACCAGGAGGTTGATCATGTCCAGATCGGCGAAGAAGTGGGTGTCAGCAAGCCGCTCGCGCTGGCGTTCCACAAGGTGATCGAGCGGTTTTCAGTGGCAGCTGCCGACACCCTGATGGTGGGCGATTCGGCCGAACTGGACTACGACGCTGCCCGGGAGGCCGGGTTGACGGCCTTGCTGCTGGACCGCGGGTCGCGCCACCTCGGCGGCAACCGGAACGTGATCCGCAGCTTGGACGAACTGCTGCCTTCCTTGAAACCTTGATCCGCCGGTGCCTCTGAGTTTGGGTTTTCCCGCAGCCTCAGGGCTTGTCTCTTGCTTGAACAAGCTCGCGCAGGCCACTTCGCCCAGCCCGTCCCACGGCTGACGCAGACTGTTCCGCGCTCGACGCGGGCGCTTCGTTCTGCGCGAACCCTAGGAGACATGGCTGCATGGACCGAAACGACGCGCTGCTGAGTGACTGGCGCGAACGCGCGCTGGCCCTGGAGGCCGAGGTGGGCAAGGCGGTGATCGGCCAGACGCGGGTGATCCGGCTCATCAACATGGCTGTGTTCGCGCGTGGCCACGTGCTGCTGCAGGGCGACGTGGGCGTGGGCAAGACCACGCTGCTGCGCGCCTTTGCGCAGGTGCTGGGCGGCGACTTTGCGCGCACCGAGGGCACCATCGACCTGATGCCCAACGACCTCATCTACTACACCTACATCAGCGCCGAAGGCCGTCCGGCGGTGGAGCAGGGGCCGCTGATCCGCCATGGCGAAGACCTGGCCATCTTCTTCTTCAACGAGATCAACCGCGCACGCCCGCAGGTGCACTCGCTGCTGCTGCGCGTGATGGCCGAGCGCAGCGTGTCGGCCTTCAACCGCGAGTTCCGCTTCCCGCACCTCATCGTGTTCGCCGACCGCAACCGCGTCGAGCGCGAAGAGACCTTCGAGATCTCGTCCGCCGCGCGCGACCGCTTCATGATGGAGATCACCATCGACTCGCCCGCGAGCGACGAAGACCGCCGCGAGCTGATGTTCAACCCGCGCTACCACGACACCGACCGGCTGATGGACGAGCTGGCACCCGCGATGGTGAACTACCAGGCGCTGAACGAGGTGGCCGAGGTGATCCAGCGCAGCGTGCAGGCCTCGCAGGCGCTGCAGAACTACGCGCTCGGCCTGTGGCGGGCCACCGCGGTGCCGGCCGACTACGGCGTCAAGCTCTCAGGGCTAGACACCGCCCAGCTGATGCTTGCCGGTGCCAGCCCGCGTGGCATGAGCTACCTGCTGCGCGCCGCGCGCGTGGCGGCGTGGCTCGAAGGCCGAAACTTCGTCACGCCTGAAGACGTGCAGGCGGTGTTCGTCGAGACGATCGCGCACCGGCTGTGCTACCAGCCGGTGTACGAGATGCGGCGGCAGGAGATCTCGGGTCCGCTGATGGGCGGCATCTTGAGCAGCGTGGCTGCGCCCTGACTCATGTTGGTTGAACGGCTTCCTTCGAGCCCGTGACACAGTGACCCAGCCCACCACCGTCCCCGAGATCCACTACCGCATCGGCAGTGCAGCGCTCGGCCACTTCCCCGGCCACCACCGCAGCCGGCGTGGTGACAGCGGCTTCGAGTTCCGCGGCCATGCGTCCCTGCTCGATGCACCCGACCCGCGCCGGCTCGACCTGCACGCCAGCCTGCGCGACCCCTTCGGCCAGTGGTCGGTGCGCATCTACAGCCAGCGCAAATCCATTCCCGTTGCGGTGGTGGCCGACCTGTCGGCGTCGATGGGGTTTGCCGGTGCGCAGCACAAGCTGGGCGTGGTGGCCGACTTCGTCGACAGCCTCGCGTGGTCGGCCTGGCGCACCGGCGACAGCTTCGGCTTCGTCGCGTGCGACGAACACGTGCGCGACGACCTGCTGCTGCCGCAGAGCCGCTCGCGTGCGGCGGCCGGCGAGCTGACGCAGTCACTGCGCGACCTGCAACCCACGGGGCACTCGGCGCAGGGCTTGCGGCTGGCCCACCGCCACCTGTCGCAACGGCGCTCGCTGGTCTTTCTGCTGTCGGACTTTCACTTCGCGATGGACGAGGTGTCGGCCGTGCTCGCGAGCCTGGCCCACCATGACCTGGTACCGGTGGTGCTGTGGGACCCGCAGGAGTTCAGCCTCAGCGCAGCGCGCGGATTGGCGCAGGTGCTCGACCCCGAGACCGGCCGGCAGCGGCTGGTGTGGTGGCGGCCTGCGCTGCGCGAGCAATGGCGCGTGCAACTGGTGCAGCGGCGCGAAGCCTTGCTGCAGGTGTTTCGCACCCACCGGCTGAGCCCGCTGTTCGTCGAAGGCGCGTTCGATGCCGATGCCGTCACGAGGCACTTCCATGCGTGAACTGGTCCTTGCCCTGGCGTTGATGATGGGCAGCAGCCACGCGCTGGCCGCCGACGCGCCTACCGACACGCTGCGTGCCATCACCATCGAGCCACGCGCTTTCGGCTACCACGTGGGCGACATCGTCGAGCGCGAGGTCATCGTCCACGCGCCCCGAGGCTTCGTGCTCGACGAGGCCACGCTGCCGCGCCCCGGTGCGCGCGGCAAGGCGCTGGAGCTGCAGGCCGTGTCGCGACACACTGAATCCGAATCCGGCGGCACGCGCCATGAGCTGAAGCTCCGATACCAGGTGTTCATGTCGCCGACCGAGGTGCGCACGCTCGAGATCGCCCCCTTTTCGCTGAGCTTCAAAGGCGACGGGCGCGACCAGGACGTGCGCGTCGAGGCCTGGCCGGTGACGGTGTCGCCGCTCGTGCCGACCGAGGTCTCGCCGCGCGAAGGCCTCGGCGAGTTGCGGCCCGATGCGGCACCGCCGCTGATCGACACGCGTTCGACGCAGACGCGCCTGCTGGTCTATGGCGTGGTGCTGCTGCTGTGCCTGGCCTACCTTGCGCAGGTATACGTCGCCATGCCGTGGTGGTCCAGCCGCAAGCGGCCCTTCGCCAACGCGTGGCGGCAGCTGAGCAGCCTGCCCGCAGGCAGCCCGTCGGTGGAGTGGCGGGCCGCCTTCCAGCGTGTGCACGACGCCTTGAACCAGACTGCCGGCGAGGTGGTGTTCGAGCATGGCGTTGACCGGTTCGTGGCCGCGCAGCCGCGCTATGCCGGCCTGCGCGCCGAGCTGCTGACCTTCTTCGAGCAATCGCGCCGCGAGTTCTTTGCCGGCGGCCAGCCGGCGGCCGATGGCGGGCGCTGGCTGGTCGAGTTCTGCCGCAAGTGCCGCGATGCCGAGCGGGGTGCCGCGTGATCCATTTCGACAACCCCTGGATGCTCTGCCTGCTGCCGCTGACGCTGCTGCCGCTGTGGGCGCGCGCCGACCACCCGGTCGTCAACGCCTGGGTGGCGCTGATGCCGCACGACCGCGCGTCCGACGCCTTGCAGCGCCTGCTCAAGGGCGCTGCCGTGCTCGCGCTCGCGCTGCTGGTGCTGGCGATGGCCGGCCCGTATCGGCCCGAGTACACGGTGGAGCGCGTGGGCCAGGGCGCCGAGATCGTCGTCGTGCTCGACCGCAGCCGCAGCATGGACCAGGGCTTCGCCGGCGCGCGCATGAAGGCAGGCGCCGGCAACGCGCTCCGGCCGGAGGTGCTCGACTTCTATGCCCGGCAGCAGCAGGCGTCGTCGCGCGACAGCAAGGGCAAGGTCGCGCGGCGGCTGCTGTCGGAGTTTGCGTCGAGCCGGCCCGACGACCGCTTCGGCATGATCGTCTTCAGCACCTTGCCCATGCGGGTGCTCGAGTTCACGCAGAAGAACGAGGTGGTGCTGGCCGCCATCGCCGCCGGTGAGATCGGGCGCGGCCTGTCGGAGACCAACATCGGCCTCGCCCTGCTGGAGGCGCTTTCGTTCTTCGACGACCGGCCCTACACCGGCTCGCGCATCGTGATGCTGGTGTCCGACGGTGGTGACCACCTCGACGACGTGACCAAGGAGCGCATTGCCTTTGCCGCGCGCAAGCACCGCGCGGCCATCGACTGGTTCTACCTTCGCTCCGCCAACAGCCCCGGCCTGACCGCCGAGCACGGCGACCCGCTCGGTGCAGCCGACACCGTGCCAGAGCACCAGCTGCACAAGTTCTTTCAGTCGCTGGGCACGCCCTACCGCGCCTACGAGGCCGACAACGATAAAGCCTTGCAGGCCGCGATCGAAGACGTGAACCGCCTGGAGAACCTGCCCATCACCTACCTCGACACCGTGCCGCGGCGCGACCTCTCGCCCTACGGCCACGCTGCTGCGCTGTTTTGCGTGCTGCTGCTGTTGAGCGCGCAGCTGCTGGAGATCAAGCGATGGGCCTAGCCACCAAGCGGCGCACGCGCATCGTGCTGGCGGTGCTGGCCATTGCGGCCTTGGCCACGGCCACAGACACCGTGCGTCTGTGGCGCCAGCACCAATGGAATGCAGCCATCACCGCGAACCCGCCGGTGGGCGATGGCAACGGTGCGCCGGTGGAGCTGAAGTTCGCACTGGCGCATGCGCAAGCGGCCAGCGGCGCCACCGAAGCCGCCCTGAACCGCTACCGCGCGCTGCAAAGCGACTCGGCGCTGGGGCAGGCGGCCCGCTACAACAGCGCCAACCTGCTGATGCGCCAGGCCATCGGGGTGCGCGCCACCTCGCAGCCCGGCCAGGCCATTCCGCTGCTCGAGCTGGCGAAAGAGAACTACCGCGAGGTGCTGCGCAACGACCCCGGGCAATGGGACGCACGCTACAACCTCGAACGCGCGCAACGCCTGCTGCCCGACCCCGACGACACGCTGGCCGAGCCTGCCGACATCAAGCGTGACGCCGAGCGCGCCGTCACCACCATGCGCGGTTATTCCCCGGGCATGCCGTGAAAGCGCTGGAATGGGTGCGCGCCTCGTGGCGCAGCCAGCGCGAACGCTGGCTGCTGGCGCTGGCGGCCGCAGCGCTCGCCGCCACGTTCCTCGGCCCCGGCGTGCGCATCGAGCGCAAGCTGTTCGAGCACGTGGTCGTGCTCGACATCACGCAGAGCATGAACGTGACCGACCAGACGCTCGATGGCAAGCCCGCATCACGCCTCGCCTTCGCCAAGTACGCGCTGCGCCAGAGCCTGCTCGAGCTACCGTGCGGCTCCAAGGTTGGCTGGGCGGTGTTCACCGAGTACCGCTCGTTCCTGCTGATGGCGCCGGTGGAGGTGTGCGCCAACCTCAGCGAGCTGCGTTCGTCGCTCGCCCGCATCGACGGCCGCATGGCGTGGTCGGGCAACAGCGAGGTGGCCAAGGGTTTGCACAGCGGCCTCGGCATCGCGAGAGAGCTGCCCGGCAAACCGTCGCTCGTGTTCATCACCGACGGGCAAGAGGCCCCGCCGCTGAACCCGCAGTACCGCCCCGCCTTCGACGACAAGCCGGGCGAAGTGCCGGGCCTCATCGTCGGCGTCGGCGACCTGTTGCCGTTCCCCATCCCCAAGACCGACCCCCTGGGCCGCCCGCTCGGTTTCTGGCGCTCCGACGAGGTCATGCAAACCGACGCCCGCAGCCAGGGCCGGGGTGCCAGCGTCGGCGGCGAAAAAATGGTGGACGACGGTGCCGGCCCCGCGGCCACCGGGCTCGGCGGCACGCCGGGGCGTGAACACCTCTCCGCTCTGCGGGAAGGTTATCTGCGCCTGCTCGCAAGCGAACGCGGGCTGAAGTTCCATCGGCTGCAGACGGCAGAAGGGCTGTCTGCCGAACTCTCGTCGCCGACGCTCGCCAAGCCGGTGGTGGCGCGAGCCGATGGGCGCGTGGCGTTGGCGGCGCTGGCGTTCATGTTGTTGCTGGCGCGCAGTGTGTGGCCCGGGATGGGGCGCGTTCGAGCGGTTTGGTCTGCGCTTCGTCACAAGAAAGCCGCCGTTTAGCGGGTGTGCAGGCCACGACCTGCGATCGAGTCGAGGTCGAGCTGAATGTCTTGCGCCGAGGTTGAATTCCCGCTCTCGGCCATGTGCAGTCGTTCGAAGATGTCCGGTTCCGGGACGGCTGCCCGGAACGGCTCACTGGGCTTCTTAGAATGTCCCGAGCTTCCTCCCCGGTAGGCATTCCCCTTGGCAAGACCCGTTCTCGTCTTCATCGACACCAACGTAGCGATTCTGGAGACCCACCTCTTTTTCAAGAAGCTGGGCCCTGAGCTGCTGACCGCCATGCGCAAGGCCGGCGCAAGGCTGGTTGTGCCTGACATACTCCAGCAGGAATACATCAAACACTACGTCGAGGTGGGCCAGGCAGCTCGCGGACAGGTGAAGAAGGGCGCCTCCATGGCTCGCCCCTTTTTCGAACAGCAGACCCCTGACTTTTTTCCGTCCGACGAAGAGATTGGCGATAGAGCCCGCAGGTTTCTGGAAAGTCTTCAAGACGTCATCAGCTTCGTCCCTCAGACCGAAGAGCTCTTGCTCGCTACGAGCCGGAGGGTGATGGCCAACATCGCACCGTGTTCCAAGACGGATCACGGCTTCAAGGATTGCCTCATCTGGGAAAGCGTCCTGAGTGTGGCCGATGGCAGCGAGCTGCATCTCGTCTCCAAGGACAAGGCGTTCTACCAAGAGGGTTACACCGACCGCCTTGCTGACACGATCATGGCAGAGACGCAGGCCAAGGGCATCACGGCCCATGGCCATGCAGCGAAAAGCGGCAACTCCCTCGAGAGCGTGGTCAAGGCAATCTTGGCGCACGTCCCTGCTGACGATCCGAACGCCCTCACCGTCGTCGACGTCAGCAACGGCGGTAGCCCTAGCGCGCCGACGGCGCCGCCCGCCAGCGACGACGGGGTCAATCAGCCACAAGACCAAGCAAACGATCACGCACCGACGTCCGACGCGCCTGAAGCGATGGGCGCGCTTGAGCAAAGCGAACTGGACTCGCTGCTTGAACCGATGCGCGCAGAGTTCAGGACGCTCGACGGGAGGGTTCTCGGCCTGATCGCGCTCCTGGGTGGTCACGCCAAGGAACCCTTGTACGCGTTGCTGGCGCAGATGGGGATCGACCTTGCTCACGCTCGCAACGCGTGCGACCGCCTGGCTCTCTCTGGCCTCATCACCGACACGGGCAACAACCTGCTGCCCGTGCGTGGACGCGCTTCGGATGTGGCCGCCGGTCTCGTCGAAGACGAAGTCGCCGCCCTCGCGCTCACCGATCGGTAAGGCTATGGACTTCGCAACTCGCCTCAAAGTCCTGAGCCGCATGGCAAAGTCGTCATCGCCGTCGGCCGAGAAGCTGATCGGCCATGAACAAGGCCTCGCCCTGAATGCGCTCAAAACGAGCGCCGGCTACGATCAGCTTTCCGAGGCGCTTGAGGTACTGGCTCTCCTCGCTTTCCGCGCCAGCGCTGAAGCCGCGCCCGTGCTGGAAGAATTCATGCGCACGGTAGACACCAGGGAGCTCCAGTACTCGTCGGAGTACGCCGAGCTGATCGCGCAGGTTCGGACTTACCGCAACGCTTCGGCTCTGATCTGCAAAGCGATCGATGTGCTGGTCGGCCTGCGCTACCTGCAGACCGCCATCGTCACCCGCTCCCTCCTGTGGGCGTCATCGCACCTCAACGAGACCGTGCGACGGGCCGCAATCACGGCATTGAAGAAAGTAGGCCAATACCACTTCGAAGTCTTTGCCGGGACTCAAACGCGTAGCGGCATCGGAGCAACGCCGCAGTTAAAGGTGCTGGGCGCTCTCGACGAAATGGGAGACGCGAGCGTCCTCGAACACCTCGAAGGTTCCTTGGCGTTGGTGAAGGCGATGCTGTCAACCTCGATCGAACGAACGGTTTGGTCGTCGTCCAGAGAGCTCACTATCATGCGAGGCGCGACTCCTCCCACCGATGATGTCGCGACTGTCCGAAGCAAGTGCCTCGAATTGCTCGATCGCCTCTATCGGCTGTCGAGCGATCAAGGCGCGAAGCGGTCGATCATCTCTGCCATGTCCTCGGCAGCACGGCCAGAGCGAGCCGTCGCTGTCGATCCAGAGTACGCCGCGATGATTTCGACGAACGCGCAGGCCGTCCTGGGGTTCTATCGGAAAGCAATCTCTTCGGCTGACCTTCAGACTATTCAGAAGATAGAACACAGCAGCTACTGGATCTTCCGAAACACCCTCGATCCGCTCGTGAGAGCTGCAGCATTGGAAGTCAAGGCAGCGATCGAGACGAACAGCGAATACACGGTCTACAAGACGCTCGTAGGATTCGAGGGCGTCTTCGGAGACTGGGGTGCAGCCGACCCCAGCCTGTTGCGCGTCGAAGCGTCTCAAGACAAACGAACAGCGAGGGCTTCTGAGTTCGTCAGGGAGATCAATCCTGAGTCGTCGGAGCAATGGCGCGGGCGGATCCTGCGTTTCGCGTCTACGCAGTCGAACGATTTGGCAACGTTCCCCGTCTTCTTCAAGTTTCTGGAGGACGTCGCCAGGGCGCAACCTAAGCTTGCCCTGACGCTGCTGACCGATGACATCAGCACGATGGCGAACTTCGCGATCCCACTCCTTCGCGGCTTGTGGGACGGATCCGCGCATGAGAAGGCCCGCGCGCTCGTGACTTCCTGGATCAGCTCCGCGACCATCGAAGACGAACATCTGCTTCGCGCGACCGCGAAGATGTTCCTGAGCTCGAATGCGGTGGATCTCGACGTTCTGGAGGCGATCTTGTCGAAGGCAATCGAACTCCATGCCAAGGACGTCGTCGATCAGATCCTCGCAGTGGCGGTGGCGCGGTACTCCAACAGTGACCAAGCGGAGCACCTTAAGGCGCTGTTTCTGCATTGCATAAAGGTGCTGACCCAATACAAAGACGCAAGCTGGGTACACAGCGTCTGGTATCGCGAGGAAGCCAAGTGGCTAGTGTCTGGCCTTGACCATGCTCAACGAGTCTCCGTGCTGGAGAACCTCAGGATGCTGCCTTCGATCGACTACCAAGCAGAAGATGTTCTGACCGCGTTCGCAGAGGTTGCCCCCGCAGAGGTCATTCGGTTCTTTTGCTTGCGAGCTGAGGACGAAGCGCGTCTGGAGGTCAAGCGTCCACTTGAAGACTTCGAGGCAATTCCATTCAACTTCCACTCGTTGCATGAGTCTCTGTCGAGGCATCCGAGGGAAGCTGTCTCCATCCTGCTCGAGAACTATCGGGCCAGCCCGTCTCTGTTCGAGTTCCGGGGGGGGAAGCTCCTGCAAGACATCTTTCCGAAGTTCGGCGAAGCATTCGAGCGTGAGCTGCTTGGACTTGTTTGCAGCGGCGCAGACAATGCACTTGATTTCGTAGTGTCGGTGCTCCGAGCTTACGATGGGGAGGCCTTCCTCTATCCCGTATGCAAGGCGGTGGTTGAACACTTGCCTGTGGAACACCCGCTGCTGCAGTCCGTGTCGGCGGTGCTCCTCTCCACAGGGGTCGTTATGGGCGAGTTCGGGATGGCCGAAGCGTACGAGAAAAAGCTGAACGCCCTATCGTCCTGGCTCGAGGACAACAGCGAAAACGTCCGAGTGTTCGCGCGCTCGTTCCTGGACGGCCTCAAGTCGATGATCGAACAGGAGCGGCAACGCGCCAAGGAGTACATCGCGTTGCGTAAGTTCCAGTTTGGCGAAAGGTAGCGCTGGTCGCCGAACATGCGCGGGAAAGCTCGGAGAGTAGCGCTGAAATGCAGCGACCGCAGGCAGGTGAACGTTGGCGGACTTCCGGTATCAGCCAACCTCCGGCAAGCAGTCGTCCAGTGGTCTGGCTGAGCTACCAGCCTGCAGGACGTCCCTTCGACCGCTCGACAATACGAGCGTCCGCTTGCGGGCGTCCAATCTGAGCTTTCGAAGTACTGCTATGGGTCGATATCTATCAGCGGTCAGGTCTGACGCGAACCGCAGCCTTGCAAAGTCATTGGCCACCGCCCGACGTACTTCCGCTCCTGGCTGCCCGTGAGTTGACATCGCCGCCCGGAAGCCGCCTGTCGTCGCGCGCAACGGTTCCCATCGAAGTCGCATCTGTTGACGCGCGTCGAGGCATGCGGGTAGGGAGAGAATCACTGTCTGGACTGCCCCTGGTTGGCTAGACATCCTGTCCCTCTCCTCCACAGCTGGTGCCGTCAGCCTGCTCATGACCGACGCTCAATACATGACCTTGCCTCAATGGCCCAACGCTTATCCGGCCAGTGGCGCCAGCGCCACCCTGAAACTCCTCAACGAGGATTTCATCGTGACCGAAATGCCGCTGCAGCTGCCCTCCGGTGAGGGCGAACACATCTGGCTGGACGTCGAGAAGAACGGTGCCAACACCGCCTTCGTCGCCCAGCAGCTGGCCGAGGCCGCCAGCGTGCCGGAAAGGGACGTGGGCTACGCCGGCCTCAAGGACCGCTACGCCATCACCCGTCAGTGGTTCAGCATCTATCTGCCGAAGGGAGAGACGCCCGACCTGACCCTGCTTCAGCACCCGGAATTCAAGGTACTGAGTCAGAGTCGCCACGTGAAGAAGCTGCGTCGCGGTGACCTGCAGGGCAACCGATTCCGCATCGTGCTGCGTGACGTGACCGGCGACCGCGACGCCATCGAGGCCAATCTCGAGGCCGTTGCGTCACATGGCGCTCCCAACTACTTCGGCGCTCAGCGTTTCGGCCACGACGGCGGCAACGTCGAGCAGGGCAGGGCCATGCTGGCGCGTGAAATCCGCGTGCGCAACCCGAAGAAAAAGGGCATCTACCTGTCGGCGGTCCGCTCCTTCGTCTTCAATGATGTGTTGGCGCTGCGAATTCAGCAGGGACTCTGGGGCAAGACCCTGCCCGGTGACGTAATGGACGAGGCGGGCCGGCCCACCGGACCGCTCTGGGGACGGGGTCGCGTGATCACCACCGATCAAGCGCAGGCCCTGGAAAACGGAGTGGCTGAACGTCACGCCGCCTTGTGCGACGGCATGGAACACGCCGGTCTGGATCAGGAGCGCCGCGCCCTGGTGACGAGCCCGGCGGAAATGTCATGGGAATGGCCGCAAGCCAATCAACTGGTGCTCACGTTCTCTTTGCCCGCCGGGAACTACGCCACGTCCGTTCTGAACGAAATTCTCCGCACCACGGAGCCTGACCGGCACACAGAGAACGAGTCTGCGGCTGTCGAATGAGGTGTCCTCACCTCACCCCGTGAGGATCGGCCGCATCGTCTCGATCTCTTCGACGATGAAATCGAAGAATGCCGCGATTCGTGGCGTGTGCCGCAGCGCCGGTGTCGTCAGGATGCGCCAGATGCGCGCCAGCTCGGGAATCGGGCCGAGGACGCGCACGAGGTCGGGTTCTGCGTCACCCAGCGACATGGGCAGCGGTGCCACGCCGATGCCTGCCTTGGCCGAGTAGATGAGCCCGAGCACGCTGCTGCTGCGTGCCATCAGCGGTGTGTCCGGGGCCACCTCTCGCAGCCACTGGGATGCGCGGTGTTTGGCCATCGTGTCGTCGAAGCCGACGAGTGCGTGGTGCTTCAGGTCTGCGACGTCTTGCGGCTGGCCATGGCGTTCGACGTAGCTGCGGCTGGCGTACATGGCCCAGATCGAGTCGGCGATCTTGCGCCCGATGAGCTCGCCGTCTTCGGTGTTGCCGGAGCGCAGGGCGACGTCTGCATCGCCTTTCATGAGGTCGAGGTACTTGTCGCTCATCACGAATTGCACGCGCCAGTTCGGATAGCGCGCGTGGAAATTGTCGAACAGCGAGGTCTGGGTGAGTCGATTGACGATGGGCTCTGGGCACGTCATCCGTATCACGCCGTCGGCTTGCGCGGCGGCGGATTTCAGGTGCTCTTCGAACGCTGCCACCGACTGTTCGACGCGTTCGGCATACGGCAGCATCTCGCGCCCGAAATCGGTCAGCTTGTAGCCACTGGGGTGCCGCTCCACCAGCGGCTGCTCGAGCCTTCGCTCCAGTTCGGCGAGACGCCGTTGCACGGTTGATTGGTCGACCCCAAGGGCGCGGCCCGCGGCCAGCGTGCTGCCATGGCGCGCGACCGCCAGCAGGTGCTTCAAGTCGTCCCAGTCGAACATGCGGGCGCCTTCAGGTTGGAGATTCGGGTCTGCAACTGTCAGCACCTGCGGACGTGGCCAACAGGTCTGCGCAGCGAGCCGCGGGGTATGCATTGTTGCGGCCCCATTCTGCATCTTTGCGGGTTACGCCCGGCGCTGCCACCGCATACGCTGGGGACATGAATGCAAGCACCTCCGCCGACCCTCAGTCGTTCAAGACAGCGATGCGCGCCCAGTGGGACGCCTGCGCATCGGGCTGGGACGCCCACACCACCGACATCCGTGCCTGGCTTCGCATGCCGACCGAAGCGATGTTCGCGATGGCCGGCGTGGCGCCCGGTGCGCGCGTGCTCGATGTGGCGGCAGGCGCCGGCGACCAGACCGTGTCGCTCGCACAGCGGGTCGGCCCTACCGGTCGTGTGCTCGCGACGGATCTCTCACCCGCGATCCTGGCCTTTGCGCGAGCCCGCGCCGAAGACGCCGGCTTGTCGAACGTCGACACGCTGGCGACCGATGGCGAGGCGCTGGGGGTTGCGCCCGCATCGTTCGACGCGGCGATCTGCCGGCTTGGCTTGATGTTCTTCCCGCAGCCTCTGAAGGGCTTGCGAGAGATACATCGGGCGCTGCGACCGGGTGGCGGGCTCTGCACGATGGTGTTCTCGCGGCCCGAGAAGAACCCGTGCCTCTCGATCCTCATGTCGACGGCCCTCAAGCATGCCGGCCTGCCGGCGCGCGACCCGTTCGTGCCGGGCGGCTTGATGAGCCTGGGGAAGCCGGGGCACATGGACGCGCTTTTCAACGAGGCCGGGTTTCAAGACGTGGCCACGACGGCCGTCGATGCAAGCTTCCACATGCCGTCGGTGGACGGCTACCTCTCCTTCGTCCGCAGTGCGGGGGGGCCGATCCTTCAAATCCTCGGTCGCCTGGACCCTGCTTCGGCTGAAGACGCGTGGGCCGAGATCAGAGAACGGCTGAGCGCATTCAACACCGCCAACCGTTGGGAAGGGCCCAACGAGCTGCTGTTGACGGCAGGGCGCCGTGCCACGGAGATGCCGTGAGCCACATGCCGACCGACAGCGCACAAGCGCAGCGGCGTCGATTCCTGCGAGCTGCAGCTGCGTTGCCGGCCGCGTGCGCGGCGTTCTCATTCGCGGGCCCCTGCGAGGCTGCAGACGCTCCGATGCGCATTCTCTGCAGCGGCCCGCCCGGCAGCATCCCCGACTTCATCGCGCGTGCCATCGGCGAGCAGCTTCTGCCCACGCTCGGCCAACGCGTTGTCGTGGACAACCGCGCTGGTGCGGCGGGCCAGCTCAGCGTGAGCGCGTTGAAAGCCGCACCGGCCGATGGATCGACCTTGCTGCTCGCCCAGGGAGCGGTCGCGACGGTCTATCCATTTCTGTACTCGAAGCTCTCGTACGACGCGGCCGTCGATCTGCAGCCGGTGTCATTGGCGGGCGAGATGCCGCTCGCGCTCGCGGTCGGCCCGGCCGTGCCGCCAGAGGTCGCGACGATCGCCGATTTCCTCGCCTGGGGCAGGCGGCATCCCACCGAGCTCAACGTCGGTTCACCCGGCACCGGCACCTTGCCTCACCTGTTGGAGGCGATGCTGTTTCGCGAGGCCGGCCTCGCATGGCAACACGTCGCGTATTCAGGCGGCCCGCCCGCCGTGAACGACTTGCTCGGTGGCCAGATTGCGGCACTGGCTTTGCCGGAGGGGCTGCTCCGGCAGCATCACATCACGCGACGCGTTCGGGTGCTCGCCACCTCGGGCGCAAGCCGGAGCACCTACCTTCCCGAGGTACCGACGTTCGTCGAGCAGGGGCATCCGGCGCTCGTCGTCAAGGAATGGTTCGCCTTTTTCGCGCCGGGTCACGTGCCCGGTGACATCGTCGCGAAGACGTCTGCCGCCTTGGGCGAAGCGATCGCGCGGCCCGAGGTGTCCCTCGCGTTTGCGCAGGCCGGCATGACGCCCGCGTCGAGCTCGCCTTCCGATCTCGCCGTGCGGATCGCGAGTGAACAGCGCTACTGGCAGCCCGTGCTGCGCACGATCGGCGTACGCGTCGATTGACTGTGCTCAGCTCGCGGATCAGAGGTCCCGCTCCTCCACCAGCATCGATTGCAGCCACAGCTTCAGGCGCAGCCACCAACCGCTGTCGGGCTCGTCGATGGTGGCGCTGATCTCGCCTTGCTCATCGAGGTGGGTCCATTCGATGGTCTGGTCGTCGGGCTTCAGGCGAAGCTTGTAGACGCTGGCGAAGTGGTCGCCGTCGATCCTGTCGCTGATCGCTTCGGCCAGCACGGTGCTGTCGATGACGACGCCCATCTCGGTGTTGCCCACCGCCGAGCGGCCGTCGAGGTTCGCCGAGCCGACCAGCAGGCGTTGCCGGTCGACGACCGACACCTTGGCGTGCAGGCGCGGAATGGATCGCCCGAAGTCGCCGAAGCGCCGCACGCGGCGGGTCTGCGTGGGGCTGATCTCGTACACCTCTACGCCCAGGCGCAGCATCTCCACCCGGTAGGCCGTGTAGCGCTCATGCACCAGCGGCTCGTCGGTGGACCCCAACGAGTTGGTGAAGAGTCTGAGGCGAACGCCGTTCGCGCGGGCCGTTCGAATCAGCGGCATGCCGACCGTGCCGGGCACGAAGTAGGGCGAGACCATCACCACCTCTTGATTGGCGGCGCTGAGTGCGGTCAAGAGCCCGCTCACCGCTCGCGTCGGCACCATGGCAAGCGTCGTGTCGCTGGCCTTCTCGGGTGGGTCGGCATGCACCTGCGCGGCGGCATACGACATGGCGAGCCGGCCTTCGCTCAGCTGAGCCCCGATCGTCGACTGGCCGAATACGTCGGTCGGCCCTTGCGGTGCGGTGACGCGTGCATCTTCCACCGCGCGGTCGAACTGCTCGCGGGCGGTGGCTGCGTCGATGGGCTTGCCCAGTACCGTCTGCACGGGCCACGCCAGTTCGCTGTTCCAGTAGAGGTCGAACGCTGACGACAGATCGGTCACCACGCGGCCAGTGGAGATGACGTCCAGGTCGATGAAGTTGGCCTCGCGGTTCTTCATGAAGTATTCGTCGGCGATGTTGCGCCCGCCATAGATGGCCACCGCGTTGTCGGCCACGAACAGCTTGTTGTGCATGCGGTGGTTGTAGAGCTGGAAGTCGCCTGGCGACAGCACGAGCCGGACCACCGGCGCACCGCGGCGCAAGGGCATCGGGTTGAACAGGCGCACCTCGACGTTCGGGAAAGACGCCAGCCCGATCAGCAGGTCATCGATCTCTGCAGCATAGAAGTCGTCGACCAGCAGGCGGACGCGCACGCCGCGCTGGGCGGCGTCGCGCAGCTCTCGCAGCAGCGTGCGGCCGGCGTCGTCGCGATGGACGTAGTAGTACTGAAGGTCCAGCGACTGCTCG
>Ga0307516_10003003_pt1 | contig 22029 bp, 29 predicted proteins | sample 19_EM_MG_FD_203310 | JGI IMG/M metagenome (GOLD analysis project Ga0307516, IMG submission 203310) | Populus trichocarpa ectomycorrhiza microbial communities from riparian zone in the Pacific Northwest, United States - 19_EM | ecosystem: Host-associated > Plants > Roots > Unclassified | place... | reverse complement strand
GCCGATCTCCGTCTATCTCCGACCTAGACTCTCTGACCCGGCCACGGCCTCAGCCTCCTCGTCATCCGCCACTGGATCTTCTCTATCTAGCTACGTGCTCGTGACCAAAATGTCCAGGTGTAACATTGACATCGTACTCCTCACCTTGTATTGTACCACTTCCCGCCGCTGTTCCTGTCACTCTGAGAGCTGTGCTAACCATGTCCCAAACCTTGCCATCATACTCGCTGCATCCTAATCGCTATCGTCCTTGCCGCGTCTTACTCGCTCTCATAGTTGCCACCTCCTACTCGCTATCGTCCTCGCTGCCAGCACCCTCACTGACATCGTACTCGTCACTGTGTATTCTACAACTTCCCAGTGTCTCTGTCACTCTGAGAGCTGCGCTAACCATGTCACAAAGCTCGCCATCATACTCACCGCATCCTACTCGCTATTGTCCTCGCCGCGTCTTACTAGCTCTCATAGGCACCATGTCCTACTCGCTATCGTCCTCACCGCTGGCGTCCTCATTGCCATCCTCCTCATAGTCATCGTGCTCATTGCATCGTGTCGTATTTGCCAACTTTCCTTTGTTTCCGACACGCAGAGCAATGCTACACGCATCAAAACAGCATTACTGCATGTGATGATCGCAGCGATGGGTGTGATGCTGGGTGCTTTTGCTGGAAACACGAAGTGTATAGTAGCATATATAGATGTATATACCGTAGATATAAAGAATAGAACTGGACTGAGTCACTATGCCTGGAACCCGCTGTGTGTTTGCGAATGCGACCCGAGTATTTGCTGTGACGTTCTGCACCTTGACAGCCAGTGTGACCGTGCTGCCATGACACGTGTTGTCCGGATGTGTCCAGTAGGAAAATGCCCTGACACGGCTGCGTCCAGAAGGAAAATGCCCTGATATGGCTGTGTCCAGAAGGAAAATGCCCTGACACGGCTGCGTTCAGAAGGAAAATACCCTGACACGGCTGCGTCCAGAAGGAAAATGCCCTGACACACTGTGTCTAGAAGGAAAATGCTCTGTCACGCTCCATCCGGTAAGCAGATGCCGTGGCGATCTGCGTCCGGATGCACGGTGTCGTGGCGAGCTGCATCCGAATTCACATTGCCTGTGCGTTTTGTGTTGGGAACGGTATGTGTGCTAACAGGGTGCGTCCAGAGCGTCCCGAGTGCCTGCTGCGTCTGGACGTAGCCTCTGCGTTCGGACGCAGATTTTTTTTCCTGTTGTCTTTTCCTAGCCCGCCCCTTTCGCCGGCGACTTTCCTCGGGTATAACACTATCTCCCCCTCTCCTAGCTTCGTTCCGAAGCCGAATTCCTTATCTGAGTAGCCCATCTCTTTTGTATGGGTTCTTTCTTCGTGTGGCAATTTTGGTGATGTTACCATGACTGTAGTCCTCTGCCCCTATAGCCCTCCCAGTCACCAGATAAGACGCCTTCCCTCGGACAAGTCTTTAATCCATCGGAATGACTGGGCCCTCAGAGTAGGCTGTTGCGTACTCTTACTGTCTCGATGAACTTGATCGCGTCGCGCATTCGCTATGACTCCTTCCCGTACTCGAGTTCTGGGGTCGTCCTGAGACGCAGAGGATTGGCAGAGGCATGGTGTCCTTCGTGGCTTGTCCGGTGCCCCGAAAGTGACCGGGCCTGATCTAGGGCTCTACAGTGTAGGAAGGAGTGACCGCATCTGTTCGGGGACTGCGTGAGCGTCATTCGTACCAGGGCGCTGGTTCCATTTCAGGGTAAGGAGAATAAAACCGTACAGGAGCACGTCAAGTTCATCAGGTCGATTCGGTTTCTTCGTCGGCCGCCCGGTCGGTGGCTTTTTCTGGGTGCCCGTGAAGCGGATCTTTTTGTTGATTCCAATGCTTTTTGGTACTGAAGTCCTCCGCCCCATCAGCCCACTACCGCCAGGTCCTCGGTGCAACTGGTCTAGCCCTTGGTGAGCTGGTAGTCCCTTGGCGTGTCTGGGTTTCGTCGGTGAAACTCCCAGAGTTTCTCCAGACTACCTACTGAAAAATTGTCATAGGGTTCTTCTGTCCAGTCCTTGTGTTCCGGATAGTCGAGCCATTTGACAAGGTATAGGATTCGTTTGTTATTCCCGCGGCCGCGCTCGACCCAAGACATAACTTCTTCCACATCGTATTCCTCCGATTGTTCAGTGTCGTCGGCTTCCCACAGCACCTTCGAGGGGTCCGAAGGTGCCCAGTGTTCGCTACCTCGATATGGTTCGAGTAGCGAGACGTGGAAGACGTTGTGAATCTTCCACTTCCCAGGTAGCGTGAGGCGGATGGCGAGCAGTGAGATGATTTTCTCAATTTGGAAAGGACCATGATTTTTGTGGTCCAGTTTCTTCGTTGGGCAGCGCGTCTTAATGTTGCGTCCGCTGAGAATTACCAAGTCCCCTACTTGGCATGCAGGGGGTTCCTTTCCTGCCGGGTCGGCGTAGCGGCGTATTCGTTCCTGGACGGCTTTCAGTCCCTTACAGGATTCGTCGTGTATCGTCCGCATCCAGTGCCCGTATACCGCACTGGCCGGATTGAGTGGTTCCATTGACGCCGGACCCATGGCCACCGGGTGGAAGCCATAGTTGGCGTAGAACAGGGACATACCGTTTCCCGTAGTGACCGAGTTGTTGTATGCGCACTTGGCCATTGGCAACAGGCTTACCCAGTCATCCTGGCCCTTCGCCACGAAGGCTCTTAGGTATGCCTCGATGGTCTGGTTGAGGCGTTCCGTTTGCCCGTCAGTTTGTGGGTGGAACGCTGTCGACATCCGAGGTCGGATACCGGAGAGCCGTAAGAATTCCTTCCATACTTCCGACGTGAACCTAGAATCCCCATCAGACACGATATCAGTGGGGAGGCCATGGTACTTCCTTACTTCCCGAGCAAAGGTAACCACCAGGTATGCTGCCATTTTTTAATCCTTTTTTAGCGGGAGGAAGTGCGCCATCTTGGTGAACCGATCGATGATTACCCAGAGCTGGTCGCATTCTTCAGACATTGGGAGTTCCATGATGAAGTCCATTGCTATCGACTGCCATGGTGTGTAGAGTAGCTCCAGTAGCGAGCTTAATCCGTATGGTTGGTGTCGTGCCGCCTTGTTCTTTTGACATTCCCGACAGCTCCTCACGAAGTCGATTATGTGCTCGTTCATCGTTGGCCACCAAAAGTTTCGTCGGACGAGTTCGATAGTTTTCTTCTGCCCCATGTATCTGGTGACCTTGGTGTCATGTTCCGATTCAAGAATTCCTTGTATCAGTTTTTCTGGTACCCAGAGCATGCCCTTTTTATAGAGCAGCCCGTCCCGGACTTTCACTACTTTCCTGGTTCCTTGGTTCCTCTCTTGCTCCTTGGGGAGAGCAGCTTCCTCTTTCCGCACTTGTTGGTAGGAGGGGTCCTCTTCCACACCTTTTCTCACCGCCATTTCAAATTCTTGCAACCATCTCTGTTCGGGGAGTGAGGCAAGCCTTGCTGAGGAGCCAATGAACGATCGTTCTTGCTGACTTGGCTCCGTGAACTGTTTTGTCTGTATGACCGTTGTGATCGGCTGGTTTTCTGCCCCTCCTTTTTCTAGATGATACTCCAGACGTCTTGACAACGCATCTGGTTTTCCGTTCTGGGAACCCGGACGGTAGTAGATTCGGAAGTCGATTCCTGCCAATTCTTGTGCCCAGCGTGCCTGTCTTCGATTGAGCACCTTAGTCGTCGTGGAGTATTCTAAATTTTGGTGGTTGGAAAGGACTTGGACCTGGTGTGTAGCTCCTTCACAGTAGCGCCTCCATTGTTTAAAGGCGTTGACGATTGCCAGTAGTTCTTTGTCATGGATATCGTAATTGATCTCCGCTGGTTGGAACTTTCTGGAATTGAATGCCACTGGATGCAGCCACCCCTCATTGTCCCTTTGCGATAGGACTGCCCCGATAGCGAAGTCCGAAGTGTCCGTTTAGATGATTTCTGGCCGCTGAGCATCGAAGTGCGCGAGTATTGGTACCGAGGTGAACCTTCGCTTGAGTTCCTGGAACGCTTCTTCTGCCTCCGGGGTCCATTCCCATTTTCCTTCCATTTTTTTCGTTAATTCGGTAATGGGTCTTGCTACCTGTGAGTAGTCTTTGATGAATCACTGATAGAAGTTAGCAAACCCTAGAAAGGCTCGTACCTCTGTTAGGGAGTGGGGTGTTTTCCATGTCAACACAGCTTCTGTTTTTCCCTTTGACATTTCCACGCCTCTTCTCCCAATGATGTATCCCATAAACTCTAATTCCTGGGTGCTGCAGGTGCACTTCTCAGGTGATACCACGTGTCCGTTTGCTTGCAACCTCTTGAGGACTTCTTTAACCAGTTCGTTGTGCTTTTCGTGGGTTCTTCTGTAGACCAGAATATCGTCCATATAGGCTACTATGCCCAAATCGAGTATGTCGAAGAGAACATGATTCATCATGTCCTGGAAAGTCGAGGGGGCATTGGTTAGCCCGAACTGTATCACCATGAATTCGTACAGGCCATATCGGGTGCAGAACGCGGTTTTTCATTCGTCTCCTTCACGGATTCTGATTAGGTTGAATCCGTTTTTAAGATCCATTTTGGTGAACCATTGGGCACCCTGAACCCGCTCCTGTAGCTCTTGCATTAGCGGCAGAGTGTACCGGTTGGGGACTGTTATTCTTTTGAGTTCTCGGTAGTCAACGCATAGTCGTAACCCGTTCCTATTTGGCTTTGGTACAAACAGGATTGGCGAACCTGCGGGGGAAGTGGAGCGTCGGATTTTGCCTGTTGTCTCCATCTCCCTGAGCCATTCTTGAAGGGTTTGTAGCTCGGTTTCGGATAAGGGATAGATGGGTCCCCAGGGCACCGTGGATCCTTCTTTTAAGTCGATCTTGCAGTCGTATGGCCTGTGTTTGGGTAGTGCATCTGCCGACTCTTTACCCATTATGTCGAGGTACTGGCTAAATTCCGCTGGGACCTGATCTAATGGCTCTTCGTCCTTGACCGTGGAGACGTACCCTATGCAGTGGGCTTCCTTGTCTCAACACACCATTTTGTCCCACGACAGTTTGAAGTCCGCGGTCTCGTACTTGGTACATTTCTCGAGGTATTTTAAGCTGTCGAAGTGGACCTCCGGGTCTTGCCAAGCTCTCTCAGGGGGGTGCTTAGTAATCTACCAGAACGGAAGAAAGGCGTCAATTTCCACCTCCATTGGCGAGATTTCAAAGCTTTCTCTGGAGTAATGGTTGCGGTGTTGTAAGACTAGGGGGTAGGTAAAATAGCTACCAGCTTGGTCCACTTGTTTCCCTTCATAATTTTCAATGATCTTCTTTTCCTGGTGTTTCTGGCAGGGAATTTGTAGCCGCGCCACCATTTCGCGGTTGATTAGTGGAACTGAACAGCGTGTATCCAGTAATACTCGGATCGTATGGCATTTCTTGTCTTGATGGAGTATCATCCATATGATCGGACGGGTGCCGCTGATGGGTTCTTTCCTAAGCTTTTTACCTGGAGTTCCAGTGCTTGGTTCCTCGGTCTTTCGCTTTTGGGATGTCCCACCTATTGTCGCGAAGGCCAGTGCCGGCGGCTTTGGCTGGCCTTCTAAAAATCTGACTCATCATCGGTGTCGGCTCACATTGGTAAGTTTTGGGAGCCTTTCAATTCCATGGTGTCGACGGCTGCGACTTTCTGCTGTTTAGGTCCTAGGGCCTTCTCCGGTTCCTCCAAGTGCCTCCGTTTTCCCACTGTTGTGGCTGTTGTCCAGGTTGCTGCTCCCGCAGCTTTCCATGGGGCCTACAGGAGTGTCGTCTCGCGCCAGGTGGTGTGTGCGAAACATTCGTATGTGCGGTGCCCTTTTTGTCTTCAATGCCAGCAGCTTTCTGGGCTCCTGAAGTATTTCTCGTGTTCTTGCGAGGGCACTCCTTTTAGCGCATCTTCCTTAGAGGCCCATCTGCCCGGCTGTCCCCATGGGCTTTGGCGCTCGGGTCTCTCCATGGGTTTTGGCCACTCCAAGGCCTCCTTCCTTTTTCCTTCTTTTTCCCCTTGCCGGGTAGGTCGTATGGTTTCCCGTGCCTTCTCTAGTGCCTTCATCCTTTCCACCTGTAGGCCGGCTTGGTAGGTGGCCTGAAGGAACCCTTCGTCATCTGCAAATTCTTCGAGGTAGTGGGCGAACTGCATTCGCAGAACCTCCATAGGCATCACAAGATCAATCGTTTCCCTAAGGCCTTCGCCAGTGCTGTGGGCAAAAATGTTGAGAGCTCTGAACTCCGTCAGGTACGCCCGAATGGAGCCTTGGTATCAGAGTTGTCCACGTTTCAGTTGGGTATTGGCCACCTCCCGTTCATTGCGGTATTCCGTCCTGATGGCTGCCACGTAGTTGACCCATGTGTCGTTATCCTGTAGTTCTCGGTAACGGTGTTGGTGCCATACCAGGGCCGTGTCAGTTAGCAATGTGCCTAACCAGGCGATCTTCTGATGGTCGGCGGTCTCCGGGGAGAAGCCCAAGTACATGGTGACCGACTCCCACCCTTGGTTGAACTTGGTCGTACCTTTCCCATCAAATTTCTCCAGATTTTCCATCTTCAGTTGTGAGGTTCGTATTTCCTCCCTCCTTGGCCCGGCATACTGTTGTACTCTAGCCACACCTTCCGACACTAGTTGTACCAGCTCCCGTGGGGAGATCGATGTTTGCGAGTTTCTCGGTGGGGGCTGCTGGGGTGAGGGAGTAGGTCGCAATGGGGGGGTTGACGGCCCCAATGGCGGGCTTGATGGTGGTCCCCCCGCTGCTGCCCTGTGCGGATTTCTCCATGGTGGGAGAGATGCCTGCCCGATCGGTATAAACGGGATGGCTGGTGGTTGCAGTCTTCAAGTGGAGGGGGCAAGTGGGAGCCGAATGGGACTCCGTAAGGTTGGTCAGGTGAAAGGCGTCAGGGGCTCTTGTGGGTCCGCTGGTCCGCTTGTACTTGAGGGTCAGGTGGGGCTACACCACGGGTGCGGCAGTTGTGGCGGAGAAGGTCCTGGAGCTGGTGAACCGGGTAGGGGTATTCCAGTAGCCAGTTGCCGGATCTCGTCCCGGGCTTGCTGTAGGTCTTCCTCCATTTGTCGTACCTTCTGCTGGTGGTCGGCCGCCCATAATTCCACGTTGCCTTGGAAGGTGGCGAGGTGCTGACTCCGCGTGGTGTTGGGTTCGGCCAGGAAGGCCAGGCCATCATTTATCCGGACAAGCTGGGTAGCTTGACATATTTGCCGCTGGTTGTCTTCCTCCATTCGCTCAATGATGGCTTGCCACACATTCTGCGCGAGAGTTTGGTACGCGTTGGCTGCGTTTGTGTCACGAACCTGGCGTGACAGGCTCCTTGGTGCCAGTGCCGGTGCCACTCTCACCCTTGTCACTGTGTGGCTCATCCTCGTTTCCGCTGCCGCAGCAGCAGTCATCCTCCGCGTTTAGGCGCCTCGACCGATCTCCGCCAGATCGCTCCGATAGCAATATCCCCAACCGCTGGCCGGTCTAGACCTCTCTCCTTCTTCTCTGTTATGTTACTTGCATGTCCTTCTCCTGTCATCGTTACGTATGTCGTTTCCTGTTGATTATGCTTGCGCGTCCTTTCTTCTGTCCGCTACGTTTGTTGTCTCCCGTTGATGAAGCTTGCACATCCTGTTCCCTGTTCCTTACCTTTACTGCTTGTGTATCCTTTCTCCTGTTGCTGCAAGTAGAGTGTTGGCCACGTGGCGGCCAAGTACGATCATGTGTTTTCCTTGGACGCAGCGATCGAGTCATGATGTTAGACGGAGGAACTGTGTCAGTCTTGCGGGCAAGCTGTGATTCCACAGAGGGAAGGAAAAGTATAAAGGAAGGGCACGGTAGCTAGTCTGGAGATTCTTCTCCACGCAATCTATTCTCCTCAACCCCACCCTGACGTTTTCGCCTCGAACTTCTCTCTCCCCCTATCGAACATGTCCAAATCAATCTCAAAACATTCCTGGAGAGTCCGCCTACAGCCCCATTAGCTGGAAAGTCGATTCCCTCCAGTTTGGGTTTCGACCCCCACCCACCAACCCGCCCTCAGTGATCACGGACTTTGCGTATCCACCTATCACCAACACGGTCACAGCCTTCCTCATGCTCCCCTCTGGCCGCGGCCTGGGATCCAAAGATATTTCTCCAGTTCCTCCTCATTCTGAAGCTAGAGGCAGTTACGTTCGCACGTCTGCCAAGCGCCCCCGTGAGGACAGCGACCCTCAATCAGACTCTGAGAGCAAAGATAACACTGAAGCAGATACTATGGAGCAGATGGACTTCCAGACCACTACTACTCAGCATATCACCGGCACCCAGGCGCTTGGTGATGCCAATGACAACCCAGGTTACCTTGGGGCAGAATTACCACCTCCACTCACAGCTGAACACGCAGCCCTCCGTGCCGATTTCGAGATCATTAGAGCCTCTGCTATGGAGCAGCTGTATCAGCGAATTACTGCCAACTTCAATGCCTCCGTATCCGCAAGTGTGGCTGCTGCCTCCCTCAACATCAACAACAAACTCCAAAACCAGGTCAGCCTGCTCAATTCTCGGATGAACCAGATGCAGCGGCAGCTCATTGCAAACCAGAGAAACATCCAACCTCCCCCTCCGACCATAATGGTAGCAGCCCCAGTCAAGAAAATCCTGAAAAAGAAATTGGAGAAGAAAAATACTGCGGAGGGTACAGGTGGAATTCCCACTGCAGACAGTGCTACCTCCGATACCTCGTCAACTACCCCCCAGACCCCACCCGCCAATACACGCAGATGGGAAACAGTACCTCTGAGGACAAAGACTCCAGTGCCTAAACTCATCACGACCAAATACAGGCAAGCCGAACAAGAAGTGACCTGCTTCTTTGAGAACAACAACACTACCGGCACAACTACCCAGCCTGAGAAAACCTACACTGAGCGGCAGAGTCTGGCAGATATTGCGCTCCGTCGGGTTAACACCACCTTTGTCGACTATAAGGACATTTTCGTACTGCCCTTCATCCGCACCCGAGTTACCATAGGTGGTGTGATTATCTTCACCACGGGTAATGACCAGAACAATATGGTCTACGAAGATTACATCTCGATCATCAAGCACGCCCTCTCTTACTTTGGAAAATGTGAAAAGATCGAAATCGGAAAACTTTTCAGCCAGTTCCTATTGCATGGAGTCCCAATGCACCTCTCAATACCCGAGATCTCCGACAGTATCACCACCAATTACCAGCAACTGGTACAAGGGCAGACGCCGTGCTGGTTGACACCTGCAGACCGTCGCGAGCATAAAACCAACTCTACAATTGTCATGACACTGATGGGTAATGTCAAGAAGAGTGCGATCGGCCGTCAAAACCTGATCGTATGCAATCGGGAATGCCAGTTGGACGACTACATCCCATATGGGCGGAGTACCCAATGCCACAATTGCCAAACCTGCGGACACCCCGCTGCCCTCTGTCGGAATGACGTTTGCTGTGCTGTTTGTGCCGGTCCCCACAACACTCGAGAACACCCATGTACTCTTCCGACCTGCAAGAAAGGTCCAGCTTGCACTCACCCCCCGATCTGTTACGTGAACTGCAACGCACCACATAAGGCTAACGATCCAAACTGCACCGAGCGAATCAAGCTTCGAAATTTCAACAAAGCTACTGGTGTAGCCATCCAGGGAGACACCCCCATGGCAGGAGTAGCCAATTAAATGGCCCTCCCTGCATCCGTTGGGTCCGTACAGCTGCTGAACTGTGCGCGAGGCCAAGCAACGACAATTTCAGCCCTTCAAGATTTTGCCCGGAAGCCCGAAAACCTCATCTGTCTACTTCAAGAACCATGGTGCGATAGACACGGTAACCCACCTTCTCTACCAGGATTCGATACCTTTACCCCCTCACCTACCAAACCTAAATGTGTTACATTCATACACCACACATCCGGTTTGAGTGCCACTACAGTCTTTTCCACCCAGGACCCATTCTTGGGAACTACGATCACCTCATCGCACAACCAAAAATCCTTCACCCTCTTCAACTTCTATTCTCCAGGACGAGCAGAGCCACTGGCTGCAATCCTCCCAACTCTCAAACTGCCGAACGATTATCTACTTATGGGAGACCTTAATGCACACCATCCATGGTGGCAGGGACCCCTTCCATCGACTGCTCGTATCTCCCGTGGAAGCCAAACGATTGCAAATTGGCTTGAAGACAACAATTTCCACCTCCAGAATGAACCAGCAATCCCCACACACCATCCAAGGAATGGCGGATGTCCCTCCACAATTGACTTGTGCTTCTCCCGAGAGTCTACAACACAATCCATCCTGACGCTGGCCGTGGATCACAATACTACCTCAGACCATAGTGCCATTTCCGTGGCACTGTCACTGCCAACGGTTACAACACCAGTGGTCCCCCGTCGGTGCTGGCATAGGGCCAACTGGGAAACATTTGACTCTCAAATACAGTCAGCCAAAATAGACCTCTCACAACTTCATGGAATGGACGATACTCTACGTGCGGTTACCAACATCACACAGCTCATCCACCAAGCAGTTGATGAGGCTGTTCCAGTGAAGACACCACAGAAAACAGCTGCCCCCTGGTGGAATCACAGTCTGACACTGGTAAAATAGAGTGTGAAACGTGCTGACCGACGTACGCATCTGGAGCCAACTGTGACGAACCTCAACGATAGCTGGTGCAAACGCTCCAAATGGTCAACAATGGTACGGACTGCCAAAACAGCTTACCGCATCCACCAACTGGAAGCCACATCCACTCGAACGGTTTGGAAGATGATTAAACACCACAACACGCACTATAAACCGATTCCACCGCTGGAGGGACGTTCGGACTTCCAAGGAAAATGCGATGTTCTGCGGGCAGCGCTATTCCCCAATACACTGCAACCAACACCACTTCCCCCGAACCTTCTCACTTCCAAGAAAGATCTATGTCGCTATACAAACAGTGTCACAGTATTTGACGTCAAGCGGGCCATTGCACACCTGAAATATGGGATATCAGTCAGACCAGACAATATCACCTATGATACCCTACGACGTTTCAATGAAGCTGCTCCACTTCTGCTTCCCCAGCTGTTTACGGCATGCCTCAAATATGTGGCTCATCCGCCGGAATGGAAGACCGCCAACTGCGTCGTCATTCCAAAACCAGGGAAGAAGACATACTCACATCCAAAATCCTACCACCCGATCTCACTCCAGTCTTGTTTTGGAAAACTGCTGGAATCAATTGTGGCGAAACGTCTCTCTCAGACTGTGCTCATATGTGGTGCAACTCATCCCTCACAAATTGGAGCCCAGCCAGAGAATTCTGCAATTGATGCACTCCTCCGAACGATTACACCTATTGCGAACTCCATCAGCAAAAAGAAGACCACCAATCAGTATCCTACACGGCCAGCTGTGCTCATACATGATATCGAAGGAGCATTCAACCAGATGCACCCAGCGACACTGGAGGAGATTATACACCAATGGGGGATGCCATTGTATCTCACCAAGTAGGTTGCTGCCTTCAATACTGCTCGCAAAATGGCATTTGGATTTGATCAGCAATCTGAACTGCCACAGCCTTACCAATGAGGCCTACCACAGGGATCACCAGTCTCGCCAATCCTCTTTCTTATTTACAGTAATGTGATGCTTGAAAAAGATGAAGACTTTCCCGACACTATCGACACCTCCTATGTGGACGATGTCTGTATAGTTCAGCTCTCACGGTCAGTACCTGAAGCCAACACACACCTTGAAGAACAAACCGAACAACACTTGGCAAAAGGTATACAGCTTGGACTCACCTTTGCGACATCCAAGACTGAACTTCTCTACTGCCTCCCTCTTACCAGTAAGGACAAAAGTAAGAGTCTTTCATCACATCCGCCCCTTCGAATGCCCGGTACCACGATCTCTGCAAGACGACAAATTAAATACCTCGGAGTATTTATCGATGAATCACTGACGTTCAAACACCATGCTGCAATGGCAGCAGCTAGAGGAAACAAGGTTCTCGGAAGCCTGAATTTCCGACAACACCAATCCCGTGGCATCCCTGCCTATATTGCTCATCACCTGGCAATGACAGCGATTCTCCTGGCCATGTTCTGGGCGTCTCCTGCATGGTGGGGTGGAACACCAGGAGTAATCTCCGCTCTCAGAGCAACATACAACACCATTGCCCGTGTGATTACTGGCCTCCCACTCAATACCAGAACCACAAACCTCATCACCCTTGCCCACTTACCACCAATGGAGGAGTATCTAGACTACCTGTCATTGCGATATGCTATCCGGCTCCACTTCCTCCCCACTGACCATGCACTTGGACCTTCACACGATCAACTGAATACGTACGCTAGCCTCCCAGGACTACATTGTCTATTCAGCCTCAGTAAACACCTTGTACTGGGAAAGTTGGAAGATCGGACATCAACTACGACCATGGAAGGAGTGGCAATGACTGCTTCTCCGAACCCTGACAAGACAACAAAGCCACGACAGCTCCATGAGAAATGGATACAAACACTTCCAGACCATACGATTGCGATATATACGGACAGCTCCAAACTTGCCAATGGTGCAGTTGGTTGTGGCTGGGCAATCTACTACAGTGGGGACCAGCAACTCCACCGGTTTATGGAAGGTCGATGTCATCTTGGCAATAGGGCTGAGGTCTTCGATGCTGAACTCCATGCCGTACAGGAAGCGGTTTCCACCCTCCTCACCACTACCCTACCACATTCTACAGTATTTATCTGTATCGACAACCAGGCTTCCATCGACACCCTCCAATTCAACAGAAGCAACCACGAATACTCATGATGAGCGCTGGAAATTATTGGAAAACTTCAACTCCTAGCCTGGTATATGACTACTATGTGGTGCCCCTCCCACTGTGGTATCCGTGGGAACGAACGGGCCGATACACTTGCCAAATTAGCAGCATCCTCTACCATTCCCTGCCAATTTGCAGTAACGACTAAAACTTGGCTGCTAACCCAGGCGCGGTCAGAATTTCTTGCCCACTGGAAGAACGAACTCCCCCTTGCAAATCCCTCCTTCAAGTTCCCCAGCCACCTTTGTGGGGTTGACTGGGCAGATACACGAGCAATATGGAGGGTGTTCTGCAATCGATCACCTACCGACCCACCACCGAATATTACTGTGGAGCTATGCGCATATGGTCTCGACCTCAACTCCTCCCTCCACCTACTACGAGACTGCCCACTGCTGGCAACACAGCGCGTTATCTTGCTCCATTCTACTGTTGGCGATATCCAAACTCCTGGCTTCCTCACTTCACCGCAAAATACTCAGCCACTATGTCAGTTCCTCCGAAAAACTGGTCTAGGGCACTCCTCCCACCTCAATTTCGATAGCGGCCATGACCTACCAAAGACCATCGACCCTACCGATACAGCCTCATCAGAGCCGGACTTCGGTGCTTTTGATCCTTAATGATACCACGACTGGTATGCATGGATGTTGAAGGGTTGGCAGAGGTAATGATTTGCTTTTCTAGTTCTTTGACTTGATGCTCCTATGTTGTGATACTTGCTTTCTTGCTTTGCAAAATCTCCTTTGTATGTTTACTTTGTCGGTGGTTTGGGAAAGATGGGAGCTCCATGGGGGTGGTATGGTGTAGAGGAGCGCAGATAGCCTGTAGTGCTGAGCGCAATTGATTGAAGTTGCATATTATCTCTTTCCACAGACCTACCTCTCTCTACCCATGAACCGGCGCTGCAACCACCACCCCCAATAAGAACAACGAGCCCATGCAAGGCGTATGAGAAGACCGTGACGAGACCATGCCAGGTGTGACTGATACCGCAAGAACAACGAGCCCATGCAAGGCATATGAGAAGACCATAACGAGACAATGCCAGGCGTGACGGATACCGCGAGAACAACAAGCCCACACAAGGCATGTGGGAAGACCGCAACGAGATCACGCCAGGCATGACGGATACCGCAAGAACAACGAGTCCACGCAAGGCATGTGAGAAGACCACGACAAGACCATGCCAGGCGTGACAGACACCGCGAGAACAACGAGCCCAGGCAAGGGGTGTCAGAAGACCACAACGAGACCATGCTGGGCGTGACGGATACCGCAAGACTATGAGCCGCACGTGAGTATGCCGGAAGTGTGACTACGAGCTTGCCCCGAAGAACCGAGCCTACGTTACCTGTCACGTAGCACGGAGTAGTCAAGGCAAGATCTTGACAGTTTGCTAGTTCGCTGCGTACCCAGGCTTCCGCGATCTCTTTGTTAGCATTTACTCGATCATAGACATACCTGGTATCTTCTGCCAGTGTATGATATGCTTGTTCGATTTGCTGCATCTGCTGATCGGTTTTCTTGATCATGTTGCCGCATAGCTCGGTGAGCTGTCTTAGGTCGTTCTCGGCCTGTCGTTGCTGTCTGACTATGGTTCGGACCCAGACCGCGGGGTTGGCCAGTTCTACCACTTGTTTTGGTGCTGGCGTTCCATTGGTGATTTGGAGCAGATCGCATAGAGCCTCTAGTCGCAGTATATTGAAGTCAGAAGAAGTCGTCATTTTTCTTTAATATAGGTCCAGGAAGTGTCCGGTGTAGATGGTTTCGTCGTCTTCGAAGGTATATTCGCAGATTTCTCGGAATTTGTAACCGTCGAGGTCGGCCGCGAGTTGCAGAGATGTGCAGTTGGACCAGTATTGAGTGTACCAGTTTTCGGGGGTGCAATTGATTTGCGTGGTTTCCAGGATTGGTCCGTCGAAGAATTCTTCCCACCGTTCGTATTTGGCGACTTCTTCGTCGATCGCAAGGAATGTATAGTCGAGTGTGTATTGGGAGGTCAGTTCGAATATGTTTGAAAGTTCAAAGAGGTATTCGTGATCTTGTTCGAAGGAGTGCATGCGCTGATCTCCTTTTTCGAGAAAGTAGGGTGATTTTTGGATCGAAGATTATAGTGTGACACTGGGATTGTCTGGAAACTGGAGTGTAGGAGAATCAATGGTAATCAGGCTACTTTCAATAATTCACAGTGGAATAATCTTAGATCTTGTGTGTGGGTTTCAGTGGTAGTGTTTGTGAAGGTGTTCATGCTGATGTCTTCTCGGGGCAAGAAGAGTCATCATATATAGGCGTGGGATGGGGTGAGATCTGGTGACTTGGGCTAACTATTCCTCCGAGGACGGTGGTACCCCCACCAGGACGTGGGCTCACCTTGGGCTCTTATTGGTCCTGGTCGGTGCTTGCAATAAGGTAAGAGCTAGGGGTCTGATTGGCACCGCAGAATTCTCTTAGTTCTGGACTGTGTTCGATCCTGCAGCCCGGTAGTGTCTGGAGTTCGGCTGTTATAACAAACGAGCTCTCTGGAGAGTTTCGACCGAGGCCCTGGGGTCCCATCCTAACTTTCTTTCTCTCACACTCCGGTTTGCCGTAGTCCCTCTCTCCGGAGTTAATCCTTATGACCGGTTCTCGGCCGTAACCTTTAACTCCGTCTTATTTCCCGTCTAGACTCTCCAAGACCTGTCCTCTATGACTAGCTAGCTACCGGTACGTATCTTTCCCTAGCCCGCCCCTTTCCCCTGCGACGTTCCTCGGGTGTAACACTGGGATAGCCAGAGTATGCGATTTGACAGCACTCTGTGTCAGGAACAGTGCACTCGAGCCACTTCATCCGAATTCCCCCTGCACCTTGATCCAACAGTGGTACAAGACCTCGAAGCACGGATAGTTGGCTATGTGTCAGCACTTGCGTCTGAACCGGCCGTAGCGTTAGTCACCCAGCTGTTCTGCCCCTTTCTAGACATCATGGGCAAGGAAGCCTCCGATGCCCTGCCGGAACACTGCTCCTACGATCATGAAATACAGCTCAAAGAAGGGCAAACTGCACCATGGGGCCCAATCTATCTGCTTTCAGAAGTTGAGTTGGAAACCCTCTGGGAATGGCTAAAGGAGATGTTGTGCACCGGAAAGATATGCCGTTCGATGTCCAGTGCTAGCTCCCCAATTCTGTTTTTCTCCAAACTGCACGGACGAGGGCTTCGACTGTGCGTGGACTATAGAGGCCTAAACCGGATCACCATTGCCAATCGGTATCCCCTGCCGCTAATGTCAGAACTGCAAGACCGAATCCGAGGTGCCCAGATATTCACGAAAATTGATCTAAAAAACGGCTACCATTTGGTGCGTATTAAGGACAGAAACGAATGGAAGACAGCCTTTCGCACCCGATACGGGCTGTACGAGTTTCTGGTTATGCCGTTTGGCCTGAGCAACACCCCCGCCACATTTCAAGATATGATCAATCATATCTTTCGAGATTTGCTGGACCAAGGATTGGTAGCGTACGTTGATGATCTCCTGATCTATGCGGCCACTAAGAAGCAGCATGACTGGACTGTGACTGAGGTCCTCAGATGGCTACAGGACAACTACTTAGTGGTATCAGCAGAGAAGTGTGAATGGGGAAAGGAGGAAGTGGAATTTTTGGGATATATGATAGGATGACATGGCGTTAGTGTAATAGGCATGGCTCTCTGACTCCAGGTAGCGAACCAGGACTTATGGACGAGGGCGTGGGGGCGTAGACAGATAAGGACAAGACGTGGGGAAACGGGCAAGGCAAGGACGTGGCGTTGAGGCGGAACAATTGCTAGTAGTCAAGGCCGACTATGGCTGACGATAACAAGTTGTTGCGTGAAAAAGAAACATGCAAGACAGACAACAGCGCACTCTTATATACAATGAGCGCGATCCTCCACATCCAGATCCTTCTCCATGCCACGCAACCAGAACCAGCAGAACCTTTCCTCGCCACACACCTAGAATCTTTCCTCGCCGCGCAACCAGAACCTTGCTGCACAACCAGAACCTTCCCTCGCCGTGCACCTAGAACCTTTCCTTGCCGTACAACCAGAACCTTTCCTCGCCACACACCTAGAACCTTTCCTCGCCATGCAACCAGAACCTTGCCGCATAACCAGAACTTTCCCTCACCGTGCACCTAGAACCTTTCCTTGCCGCGCAACCAGAACCTTTCCTCGCCGCGCAACCAGAACCTTTCCTCACCGCGCAACCAGAACCTTTGCGCACCGCACAACCCAGAATGTTCCAGATTCTAGTCGTTCGGGATAGGTGGTGACGGCGGCGGCGTGCCGTTACAGTTAGAAAGTCACAAGAAAAAGTCAAGGGAGTATTGGAATAGAAGTCGCCCTGATCTCTCGTTGAAGTCCAGCAATTTCTCGGGTTTGCTAACTTCTACTGGCATTTTATTTGGGACTACTCGATGTTGGCTCAACCCCCCATAGAGCTCATGAAAGGTGACAGCAAGAACTGGGCGTTGACCCCTGAAGTGGAGCAAGCATTCACGAAGCTGAAGCAACGGTTCACGTCTGCCCCAGTTTTAGCGCATTTTGACCCAGCTCGACCAGTGATTGTGGGAACCGATGCGTCAGACTTTGCGTTAGGCACTGTGCTGTCGCAACAGGACGATGGAAACTGACTGCACCCAGTGGCTTTCCACTCACAAAAGTTCTCCCCTGCCGAAATCAACTACAAGATTCACGACAAAGAATTGCTGGCGATAGTCGACGTGTTCAAGCACTGGCACCGATACCTTGAAGGAGCTGCCCATCAGGTGCAAGTGTTCTCAGTCCATCAAAATCTGGAATACTTCACCACCACCAAGGTACTTAACCGTCGGCAGGCATGCTGGGCACAGGAACTGGCCGGTATTGACTTCAAAATCTTCTACCGACCTGGCACAAAAAATGGGAAACCCGATGTACTCTCTAGGTGTCCGGAGTATCGCCCTGAGAAAGGGAAAGGTGAAGACCAGCCGATAATGACAGTCCTGCACCCATGACACTTTGCGAGCACCTTTATTGGTTCCGCTGCGAGGTTGGGGTCGATCCCAGTGGTGAAATGGTTGCAGGAGTTTCTTGCATTGGTACAAGAAGCGGGAAGAAAGATAAGGAGTATGGAAAAGTGGTGAGGTTGATGGAGGAGGAGGACACTGTTCCGGCCGACGAGCTGGAGCAGGTTGGCCGTGAGGCCGTAGAAAGGGAACCCACTGGAGCTTGTGACTCACGGCGGGTAAGCTGCAAGGCAAGCATTATGGGAGCACTGAGATTTCAGGAAGGATGTGTATATAGGAAGGAAAGGTTATGGGTGCCGGAAGGAAAGGGACTATGGCAAGGGATACTCGCGTCGGAGCACGACCAAGGTCGCTGGACATATGGACCAGGACAAGACTATCGAGTTAATTCGCTGAAACTTCTCGTGGCCGAAAATGGATGAGCACATCATCGACTTCGTCAGCAGCTGCCCGGAGTGCCAGAGGAACAAGGCAGCTCGCCATCAACCATATGGACTTCTCAACCCTCTAGAGCTCCCCTATGCCCCATGGTAGTCAATTGCTATGGACTTTATCACAGACCTACCATCCTCCGATGGATGTGACCAGCTATGGGTAGTCATTGACAGATTCACCAAGATGGCTCACTTCATCCCACTTCCCACAAACGGTAAAACAGCATCCGGTCTAGCCAGGATATTCGCCCGCGAAGTCTGGAAATACCATGGCCTCCCGGCCGACATCGTATCCGACCGCGACTCCTGATTCACCTCTGGGGTCTGGACAGAGTTCCTATGGATGTCAGGGATTCGTTCTCGAATGTCAACTGCGTTTCATCCGCAAACTGATGGCCAGACCAAACGCCTCAATCAGACCATTGAGGCATACCTCCGGTCCTTTGTCAATCACGAACAGGACGACTGGGTTAACCTACTGCCATTAGCTGAGTTTGCATACAATAACTCAGTTACCACAGCTACAGGGATGTCACCATTTTATGCAAACTACGGTTTTCACCCCACTGCCGCTAACCTGACTGCGGCCAGTAGTACATGCAATCCCGCTAATATGGTGTACGCCCACTGAATGTACTCGGTGCACGAAGATGTCGTTAAAGCACTGGAAGCAACCCAGGCCCAGCAGTGGATGCACCGCTATGCTGACCCTGACCGGAAGGACAACCCTGCTTACTAAGTGGGCGATTTGGTGATGCTTAACGGAAAGAACATTCAGACTTGGCGTCCCTTACAGAAATTGGATCACAAGAATCATGGTCCCTTTCAGGTGGAAAAGATTGTGTCCCCCTTAGCAGTCAAGCTCACTATCCCTCGGAAGTGGAAAATCCATGATGTCTTCCATGTATCGTTAAGCAAGCCCTTTGAAACTGGGACACGCGCCGTACCCAATCCGTCTCAGGTACTCTGCGAGGCGGACAACATCGAGAACAGTGCAGAGTATGATGTTGATGAAGTTATGGCTAGTGCTAAAAAGGGCCACCGTGTACTTTACCTCATAAAGTAGCTGGACTATCCAGATCGACGGGATTGGACAAACGAACCACACAACAACTTTTCAGTAGGCGGTCTGGAGAAACTTCGAGAGTTCCACCGACGGAACCCAGATGAGCCGAGGGACTACCGGCTCACTGAGGGATGAGACGTGTTACACTCGGGCAGGAGTGGCATTGTCATTCGAGCAGTGGTAGGAAGAGGGGGATGGAGCACTTCTTCCACATTTCTGTATTTAACAGCCTGATGAGTGGGGTCAGAGCTTCGGGGTCGAAGCTTAGAATGTGGGAGATAGTGTCATACCCTGTAGTGCCAGGATGACAGCGGAGGAGCATTCGGGCTCTTGGTGGTCACTGGCCTCTAACCGGCGGATGCCAAGAAGCTCCGGTACACAGGAAGCGAGTGGTATTCAGCAAACGTGATCGGGAGAGCACCAGAAGGAGACGAGAGTCTAGGTCGTGGGGTCAGGGCTGTGTAATTGGCATCCACATCAAGGTCTGAATGACCGGCGGATGGTGGGTACATCGAACACAGTCCACCCGGTCCAGGGTGAGAGTCGCCAAGTGCGGAGCCCACTGATCAGGAAAAAAAAATTCTACGTTAGGTGCGTGTAATGGCATCCAACGCATCGAACGGTTTCAGCGCTACCTCCCACTTGTAAACGATGGGGCGCTGCGTGGTAAGCGTTGCAACGTAAGATCTGCCCGCCGGCGACTGGGTGCCCCATCTTCGTTTACACGCAGATGTGCGTTAATCAGCACTACCTCCCTACTGCGAACGATTTTTCTGCGTGTAGACGATACTTGTGGCGTGGCGACGACGATTCCCACCATCTTTGTTTACACGCAGAGGCACGTTAATCAGCACTAACTCCCTGCTGCGAACGATTTTTCTACGTGTAGACGATACTTGTGGTGTGGCGACGACGATTCCCACCATCTTTGTCTCATCGCAGAGGCCCGTTGTCCAGCGCTAACTCCCTACTGCAAACGAATTTTCTACGTGTAGACGATACTTGTAGCGTGGCGACTTCAACACCTGCGGTCCACTATACCCCACGAAGCATCTTACTTCCAACGTATGGACACAATGCTCCTAATCTTTAAACCCAATTTCGCACATAACAATTGATGACTGAAGTGAAATGCCAACCGTTCTGATGTATTGCTATTTAGCGTATGCTATATATCATCATCACCCTCGGAAAGCTCCAAATGCTCCATATCCCAATCGTCGACTGCACTATCATCTTCCTCCTCCACTATCCGGTCATCTTGATTGCCAGCTGTGGTTTCTAGTTCGTCCTCTGCGCTGTAGTCATCATCAGTATTGCTCCCGCCGAGTCCAAAAATTTCGGTTCGGTCCGTTACGCGCTCGTAGGCACTGTCGTTCTCAATTGCGATCCTGCTGTCCCTCTGTAGTGTTACGAGCGGTCCCAAATCGATCTTCTTGGGTTCAGACTCTGCAAGAAAGGCGGCCAACAGTTCGGGGTCGATTTCCAGCATGGGAAGAGGTTCTATTGCCGGTCTCGGTTCATCAGCTGAAATTTTCGAAAGAACTTCAGCCTTCTGCGTATGACGTATCGAGTTCATAGCCTTTTCCCTTAATCCGGGATGAAGGCTATTCCACATTGACATCAATATGGCATAACATGCTGTAGAAATAATTAGCAGTGCTCTTAGAGTGTCAAAAACTACTTACCACCATCAGTTGCTATGTTGAAAAAATAAGTCCAACTGGCTGATTTGAGCTGCGATCGTTGCGGCACAGATCCTGATTCAGCTGCTTCTTCCTTGTTTCGCAACTCCTGAAGTGCGTGATGAAGTGTGGTAACCATGTAAACAATAAGAGTGGGGGGTTGCTTGTCAAGCAAACAGTTGTAAAGTCCTGGGTTTTGAATACGACGTTTGTTGAAGAAGTGCAAGTGGATGAACTGTGGAATTTGACTTACAAAAAAAGGGGTTATACGTCTCTGGGAAGAGCGTTAGACTGTTTGAGTGCAAAGGATGATAGAATGGGAATGGTAGCCTTCACCCCAGGCAGTAATTTTCGATCGCTGTCGCGGTAGATCAATGAGTAGTTCTGTAGCAATGCGTTGACCGCGGCTAAACGACCAGTCGCGCTCGAATGGGCGTTTATATCGTACAAGTCAACGATGGATTTACGTGCGGTCAAAATCCAACTCGATTGCATACTGTGATAGGCATTCTTGATCTGTAGAAACCGCGTCCAACACATGCTGTTAGCACCTCATCAAATGCACATAATGCATACAGGAAGAGTGAATCGTTCTATACGTATTTAAGGTTGTACACCTGTGACAAGTTGAAGTCGACATTGTATCCTTTCTGCCTGTTGGCCTCTGGTGTCACGAACCTCGCGCGACAGGCTCCTAAGCGCCGCGGCCGGGGCCGCTGTCACCCTTGCAGCCCTATGGCTCGCCCTCATCACAGCTGCCGCGGCCACGGTCATCCTTCGCGCTTAGCGCGCCTCGGCCGATCTCCGACATATCGCGCCGGTAGCGATATTCCCCGACCGCTGGCCGGTCCAGACCTCTTCCTTTGTTTCTTCTATGTTGCCTACGCGTCATTCTCATCTTTGCCGTTTCCTATTGATATTGCTTACGCGTCCTTTCTCCTGTCCGCTA
>Ga0307516_10003002_pt1 | contig 22036 bp, 22 predicted proteins | sample 19_EM_MG_FD_203310 | JGI IMG/M metagenome (GOLD analysis project Ga0307516, IMG submission 203310) | Populus trichocarpa ectomycorrhiza microbial communities from riparian zone in the Pacific Northwest, United States - 19_EM | ecosystem: Host-associated > Plants > Roots > Unclassified | place... | reverse complement strand
GTCCAGCGGGGACTGAAAGAAGCCACCATTGCCGCTCGGGCGGCTTTGTCTGGCTTCCGGCGTTGGGATTTACACGGTGTTTCGGTCAAGACCGAATGGTGGCGACGATGATGATCGATCCCGATTCATGCTGCTTTTGCAACCTGCCGGTATGGCGGCCACGGTGTATACCGCGGTGCCATGTCGGGCTATTCAGGCCGGGTTTTATTGGGTGGCACGTGATGGACGATGAGACAGCGACTGATGTGGTCAGCAGTTCGCGACCCAGATGCCTGGCTGCGGAGCACCGAATGGGTAATCCGGCTGGTGCTCGTGCTCGAGAACGGTCGCGTCGGCAGACGCCGGCCGCCATGTGGGGTCCGTGCCGGTCGAGTCCTCGGAGATGGCGTGGCAGCCCGTGGTCGTGCAGCGGCGCGGCGCCGGGTGGAAGGCGATGGTGTACCGGCTGCCGTCGTCGGTGCTGATGCACAGCGACAGCGGCCCGTCGGCGTGCACGACGCGGTGCCTGCCGGACGCGGTACTGAGCAGGCCGGTCAGCCGCCGCGACCAGCTGGTCACGGCGCGCTGATGGTGGATGCTGTCGCTGCCGTACGCGTCGGCGAGTTCGTCGAGGTGGGCCTGGCAGGCGGCGATGGTGTCGGCGGCCTCGCGGCTGATGTCGAGGCGGATCAGGTGCGGCCGTCCGTCGGGTGGCCCGAGCTGCGGGGTCTCCACCGCCGGGTCGTCGTAGGAGCTGGGCATCAGCGCGGCGAGGTCCATGCCGACCGAGATGGCCGCGCCCCACGTGTGCGCGCGGTCGGTGACTGCCACGGCGATCGCGGTCCACTGGCTGACCGGGATGGCGTACCGGCCCCGCTCGAACGCCTCGTCGTGTTCGTGATCATGGTAGGTGTCGCCGAGGTCGGCCAGCAGCGCGGTGAAGACCGCGGCGACGACGGTGTCGACCAGCTCGCGCGGCCCCGCGAGCTCGGCGTGGATGCGTTCGCGGACGGTGTCCAGCTCGGTGCCGGACAGCGGCCGGCGCACGCGGTAGACGCCGGTCGATGGCGGCGCGGTGAAGTGGACGCTCATGACAGTTGGCTCCAGAAAGGACAGACCGGCCCCGGGACATGGCGTCCCGGGGCCGGAGAAGCGGGTGGAGGGCCGGCGTCGATGCGGTGGCAGGGCCGGATCGCGGCGACGGGCAGGCCGAAGGACATGCCCTCGGCCCGTCTGACGACGGGATGTCACGGTGCAGCGAGGTTGCCGCTGCGGTGAGCAGCCGGCTGGGCGGTAATACGGCGCGCTCGGGCCGGTCCGGGCGAGCGCGTCAACGGCGCCGCGGTGGCCCTGTCACGACGGGCCCTGCTGGGTACGCCGGCTGCGGATCTCGTCGACGAGGGCGAAGTACGGGCGATCGTCGGTGCGACGCCGATCGGGAAATGTTCGATCCGGGCGAAGGCGTCGCGCAGCATGGCGAGCCGCCGTTCGAGCTCGGCGGTGTCGGTCTCGGCGAGTTGCGCCGAGCGCAGCTCTTGCGGATCGGCGGTCATGCGGCCAGCTCCCATTCGGTGGCGCGGAAGGTGGGGGCCTGCCCGCTGATCGTCTCGACCAGCGCGGCGATCAGGTCGCGGGCGGCCGGCGGGGTGACCGCGTTGCCGGCTTGGCGGACCCGTTCCCGGCGAGTGCCCAGGATGGTGTAGCTGCGCGCGAATGCCATCCCGGCCTGGATCTCGTGCGGCTCCAGCATCCGGAACAGGCAGTCCAGGACGTCGATCTGCGCGCCGAGTAGCGCGTACCGGTCGACGGTCGACAGCGTGCCGAGGGGTTCCTGCACCGGGCGGGCGCGGCCGGTGCCGTAGTAGGGGATCAGCAGCTGCGGCCAGGTCAGCAGGCCGTGATGGTTGCCTGCGGCGGTGACGGTCGGCAGTGGGTCGACATCCGCCGGGCGGGCGACGCCGTGGTTGCGCATCGGCACGACCAGGGCGTCCTGGTGCCGGCCGGTCTGCGCGCGTAGCGGCTGGTCGACCGGGCGGACGTGGGCGACGGTGGCGCGGCCTTCCAGGGCGACGACCAGCGGCGGCACGGTCACCGCGTCGTTCTCCCGGGTGGTGCGGGCCGGCATGGGCACGTCCAGCGGCAGCGCGTCGGTGCGCCAGGTACCGCCGACCGGGACCATCAGTGGGCGCGCGTACCGGTCGAGGCCGGCGGTGATGCGCTGCATGGTCTTGTCCGCGAGGGGGTCCTTGCGGTCGCCGATGCGGGTGCCGGGCAGGGCCCAGTCGATCGCGGTGGCGGCGGGCAGAACCTGCGGGTAGACGCGGTTGCCGCGGCAGTCGGCGGTGGGGCAGCGCCACACGTACTGGCCGTGGGTGCCGTAGCGGCCCCATTGGCGGCTGGGGTCCTTCCACGCCTGGATGGGCTTGCGGGTGATGCCGCACCGGTCGCAGGTCGCGTCGGGGCGAGTCCAGCGGCGCAGGTCGGGGCAGCGGCCGATGCTCTTCAGGTGCCCGAGGGTGTACCAGCGGTCCCTCGACTGGCCGGCGCCGGCGCCGCCGGCCTGGGCGTACATCGAGTTGAGGTAAACGGTGTGCAGGCAGTAGCCGAGATCCTGCAAGGCGATCCGCCAGGCCCGGTAGGGCAGCCACTTGACGACCTCGACGACGTTCTCGACGACGAAACCCAGATACGGGTGCCCTGCCATGAGCTTCGCTTCCACAAAGCGGGCGACGTCCCACATGGTGGCGCGGGAGCGTTCGGCGGCCTCGTCGGGCAAGGTCTGCTGGAACAGGTCGGGGATCTTGTCCGCGTCGCGGATGCCCTTGGCCTGCGAATGGTTGGTGCACTCCGGGGAGGCCCAGAGAAAGTCGGTGTGCGGGTAGCGACGCGGATCGACCTGGGAGATGTCGGCGCAGTCGTGCGCGGCGTGCTGCAGGTTCCTCTCGTGTGTCTTGACGGCGAGATCCCAGTGGTTGGCGGCCATGGCGGTCAGCACGCCGTTGACGAGCTCGGCGCCGCTGGCGCTGCCGCCGGCGCCGCAGAACAGATCGGTGAGGGTGTACACCGGCGAGTCCTCCGAAACGACAAAACGGCGCGAGCCCCGGGGCAGCGGGGCTCGCGCCGTGCGATGGGCTGAAGGTGCGGCCGGTGTCAGGCCAGGACGGGCGTGGGGGTCAGATCGTCGGCCTCGCTGTCGTCGTGCTCGCCGTCGACGGCTTCGGGATCGGCGTTGCCGTCGGTGTTGTCGTTCGGCTCGGTGGCGACGGTGTCGTCACCGGCCGGTGGTGCAGCCTCGCCGCCCGGGACCGGTTCGGCGGCCGGCTCACCGGACGCGGCCTCGCCGCCGTCGGGGTCCTGGTGGCCCGGCTCGGCTTCGACTTGCTCGGCCTGTTTCTCCTCGTCGTCCTGTTCGTCCGTGTCGGGGTCCTCGTCCGGGTCGGCGGGGACCGCGGGCTCGCGGGTGAGCAGCTCGTAGTGGCTGGTCTCGGCGTCGGTGAGCGGATACTCGGCCGCCATCAGCAGGTCGTAGAAGTCGACCGCGCGCTGCTTGTCGAAGTAGTAGGGGTGCTCGTCGGCGGCGATCTCCAGGTTGGACTCCAGTGCGCACAGCCACCGGGCCACCAGGCTTCGGCGCAGTTTGTCCTCACCTGCGGTGGCCAGGCTGTCGCGCTCGGCGCCGCCGAGCGCGGTGTACAGCTCGCCGAGTTCGTCCGAGCGTTCCAGGTCGTGGCCCAGCAGGTCCGCCCGCAGCGCCGCCACGTACAGGCCGCGTGCCGCCCTCGCGGTGCCCCAGGTGGCACGGATGAAGTCGCGGCGCACGGAGATGGCGGTGGCCAGCTGTTCGCGCTGCGCGGCCTTGGCCCGCTCCTCGGCTTCCCGGGCGGCGGCCTGCTCCGGAGTGAGCCACGAGTGCCGGGGCTGCGGCTTGGTGTAGCCGTACTGCTCGGGGTCCTTGCAGTACACGACCGCGGTCGCCTGGGTGCCGTTGCGCTCGATGAACGCCGCGAACCCGGGCAGGGTCTTGGCGGTCTCAGGGTCGAGCGGCTTGCCGTCGGCGTCAGCCAGATGCCGGACGTCAACCTCCGGGCTGTTGTAGCCGAACTGCTTGGGCTTGCTGGTGACCTTCACCCCGGCGACGACCAGCTTCGCCTTGGCCATCTCCTTGGCCTGGGCGAACGCCCGCGACTGCTGGGCGGCGGCCAGTGCATGCCGGAACCGCCATTGGTTGCCGATCTCACGGACCAGCTTGGCGTGCACCGCCGGGGTGTCCTGGAACTGTTCGAGCGCCCGGCCTTCATCGATGCCGAGCACACCATCGTCGACGGCCTTCTTGACCGTCTCCGGCAGCGATCGGACCTGCAGCGCCTTGCGAACCTTCGTCGCCGGGATCGCCCGGACCTGGCCGATCTGCTCGGGGGTCCAGTCCAGCAGGGTCAGCTGGTGGTAGGCCTCGGCCTCCTCGCTCACGGTGAGGCCGACGCGGTGGGTGTTCTCCAGCATCTGCCCGAGGATCTGCTGCACCGCGTCGCGGTCGCTGACGACCCAGCACGGCACCTGCTCGAGCCCGACCTCGATCGCGGCATACTTGCGCCGGTGCCCGATGAAGATCATGAACTGCTGGTCGGCGACGACGGCGCCGTCGCCGGTCGAGATAACCGTGGCATCCTCGGGCACGTAGGGGAACACGACGAGGGGTTCGAGAACGCCGACGACGCGCATCGAGGCGGTCAAGTCGCTCAGGTCACCGACGTCGCGGCGCGGGTTGCGCGGGTTGTCCCACAGCTGCCGCGGATCGAGCAGCTCCATGCGCACCGACGGCGGCATCGGGGCACCGACGGGCAGGTCGACCGGGCCGTCGTCGACGATCTCCGCATCGATGATCTCTGCGTCGACGGTCTCCGGCGCCAGCTCGAGGTCGGTGCCTGTAGCGCCCCGCTCGATGATCTCTGCGTCGACGGTCTCCGGCGCCAGCTCGAGATCGGTGCCGGTAGTGCCGCCGTCGCGGACGTCGTCGAGATCGTCGGCGTCCGGCGCGTTGGTCGATGGCGAGACGAGAGTGGTGGTCACGAGATGCACTCCTTCAACGAAGGGAAAAGGGGGTGAAACCCGCGCGGCGCAGGCTGGCCGGGGCCGCGAGGGTGGTGCTGGCCCGGTCCGCCCGGCCGGCCGATCGGCGTGGGCCCGCCGAAGAACCACCCGGCGTGGCGGCTCGGGCGTCAGTGGCGGCTGCGCGGCCGGGTGGGTCTTGGCGGGACGAGCCGCGGGCGGCCAGGATCGGTGGCCAGCAACCGCCCCGGCCCCGCCCAAAGGCCCGCGCAGGAGACACGACAAAGTCGCCGTCAGCCGGCCAGAACCACGCTTCTGGGCCGGCCAGTGCTGGCCTGCACGGCGCGACAACGGCGCTCGCCCGCAGCAGCGGCACGATGGCCAGGAGGTACGGGGACGCCGGCACCCTTGCTGATGTCATCGGCGGACAGCGCCGCGTCATCGCCGTCGTGCACGGCGGTCAGGTCCAGATAGAAGCCAGCAGGCAACGTGTCCCCGCAATGTGGGGCACGGCCCGGCTGGACGGCGGCGTCACCAGGCGGTGCGCGCAGTGGCCGCGCGGGCGGCACGCCCGGTCGGGAGGACGTCGAGTGGCGGCGGTTCGGCGGCGCCACGCCAGCTAGCCGCAACGGGGTAGATGGCCGGCCTGTCGGACGGTGTCGCGGTCGGCGTAGCCGAGCACATTGCCGCTCGTGTACAGCCGGCCGAGGGTCACCGTGGCGGTCTCGGCGAGCCGGCTGTTCAGCCAGCCGCCGCCGGTGCGCACGTCCGCCACGTGCGACGCGCCCGCGCGGGTCGCCGCGGCCGCGGTTTCCCGCCGCGGACGCCCGGCGGGTCAGCAGGACCATATTGGGCAGTCGGCGCGGCCGTGCCCGTGTCAGCGCCGGGGCGACGTCGGTGCCGAGCAGGACCAGCGGCGAGCGCCCCCACCGCAACTGCACCGGAGCAGTGAGCGAGCTTTGGTGATCGAGGTAGGCGCCGGCCCGAGCCGCGTAACGCTGAACGTGTGCACGGATCTCGCCATCGGCGGTGATGAGCAGCACCGTCGCTCACCGCTCCTGCAGCAGGTCGGCGAGGCTCGTGCCGGCCGGCAGCGGCCACGGAAGATCCCGCGGGTCGAAGTGCTCCCGCACGAGCAGCAGCGTCAGCTGGGCGAGTAGGTCCAAGCCATCGGCGCTCTGGACCCGGCGCAGCGCCGCCAACGCGAGGGTCTCCTCGCCCCGGCGCCAGGCACACCAGGCGGCGAGCGCGGCCGGCCGGGTGACGTGACTGTCCGGTACCCGGCGAGTGACGTCCAGCCACAGGTCCCGCTGCCACGTCTGGCCGTCGGTGGCCAGCCATGCCTGCTCGCGTTGCGGGCCGTGGCGCAGCGCGACGGCCAGCTCGGCCATCTGCTCGTCGTCGAGGCGGATCCCGCGCTGGGCGAGGCCCATCAGTTCGGTCACCACCGGTGCCCCGTTGTCGCCTGGGAGCCGGTCGATGGCCGCCCGGGTCCGCTGCTGCGCGGCCGGGTCCGGATCGGTCAGCGCCAGCAGGTCGTCGCGGGAGGGCAGGGCGACCTTGCCCTGCATCGTGGCGGTCGCCGCAGCCGCGGTCGCCGTCGGATCGAACGGCGTGCCGTCGGCGGGTGTGCAGTCGCAGCCGGGGCGCAGGCAGTGGTACCTGTGGCCGGAGACCAGGAGCTGGCCGGTCACGGGTAGGTCGGCATTGAGCGTATCGATGATCTGCGTGAGGGTTCCGCGCTCGGACATCGGCCCGTAGCCGACGATGGCTAGTGCGGTGATGTTCTTCTGCGGGATCAGCTGGCGCAATTCGGCGACGATGTGCGCAACGGGCGCGTCGATGTCGTGCCGGACGCAGCCGATGACTCGGCCGCCCGGGTGCAGCAGCAGGGTGACCACGCTGTCCTGCGGGTGGAAGCCGATCAGATAGGGCACTATGCCCAGACCATCAGCAGCGGAATAGAGCCGTATCGGGGCGTCAAAATCGGTCATCGCAACACTCCTTCGGTGCTGGAAGCGGGGCGGCCGGCCAACCGGGTGACGAGTGCCGGTTCCCGGGGCGCCGAGCGGTCTCGGGCCGCGCTGACCAGGTGCGCGCACCGGCCGGTCCGCAGGCAGACAAGGGACGCGGCCTCGGCCCGTCACCGCCGGCGCTGTGCGCCCGGTTGCCGGTGTGACGGTGACGGGCCGGGGACGCAGCGCCCTTGCCGGACGGCGGGCAGGGCCGGTACACGTGCACGGGCGGGCAGCGCGGACACCGACCCGCGCCGCCGTAGCGGGGGCACATCATGCGCGGGTCTGTACCGGGATCTGCTCCACGGCGGTGGTCGGCGGCGTGCCGGTGTTTACCGCAGAAAGAGCCGATATCCCGGCAGGGGCCACAGCAGCTGGTCGGGCGTGACGTGTTGCGCGAGCAGCCCGGCGATCAGGTCGGTCAGTGCCGTCGGCGGTGTCTTCTCGACGGAACGCCGCCAGGCCATCGCGGCGAGCCCTGCGTCGCCGCGCCGCCATGCGCACCAGGCGGCCAGGCTGGCGGGAGCGCTGACGTAGTCGTCCGGGACGCGCCGGGTCACGTCCAGCCACAGATCCAGTTGCCACCGATGCCGGCCGGTAGCCAGCCAGGCGTCCTGCCGCACTGGTTCGCGGTCCAACGCGACCGCGACCCGGGCAGCGTGGGCGTCGGACAGCGGCTGTGTGGCGGCGGCGAGGGTCATGGCGGCGCGCACCGTGCGCCCGCTCGCCCGGTCGTCGAGCTCCCTGTCGGTCAGCAGGGCTGCGGTGCGGGCTTGGGCCGCTGGGTCGGGGTCGACCAGGGCTTGCAGGTGCCGGCGGGACGGGAGGATGACCTTGCTGGGCGTTGTGCTGTTCGCGGCGATCGTCGTGGGTCGCGCGTTGACCTGCGTGCCGTCGGCGGCGGGACACGGGCACTGGTCGAGTAGGCAGTAGGCGCGGTCCTCGGTGACCAGCAGGCGTATCACGACCGGGATGAACCGGTGGAGCCGGTCGATGAGCTCGGTGACGGCGCCGCGGGCCGGCAGCGGCCCGTAGCCGATGAGCATGATGGTGGTGATGCCGTTACGCAGTGCGGCGGGTAGGAGATCCGCGACGGCGGCACCGGCCGGTGCGCTCAGATCCCAGCGGGCGACACCGTGGATGTCGTCGCCGCGCATCAGCACGGCGATGATGTCATTGTCGGGGTGGTAGCCGAGCCGGTTGGACACCACGGTCAGCAGTTCCTCGAGACGGCGGACGAAACCCTGCCGCGGGGCAGTTTCGGACATGGTGCTGCACTCCTTCACATTGATGAAAGCCGGTGGTGGGCGCGGCCGTGGCGTCGGCGTGGCCGGTGCGCGGGGCCGTGATGGCCTTCCGGTCGGTGCAGCCGCCTGAGGGCTGCCAGTGCGGCCAGCGATCACGGCGCGATACTCGGTTCCGGCGGGCAGGCAGCGTCGGCGTATGGGTGTGGCTGGCGAGATCGGGCCTGGCGCTTCGTGCGGGCGTTTTGCCCGGAGGGGTGGGTCAGCCCGCGACGCCAGGACGGCCGCTGTCTGTCCGGCGGGGCCGGACGGCGGCGGCCATCGGTGGGCACGTGCCCGGCATGAGGTGGATATGGATGGACACGACGGTGTCGGCGGGGACCTGGTGCCCGCCGGAGAACACCAGCAGGCCGGCGCGATGATGGGTGAGCAGGCCATGGGTGCGGGTCAGTAGATCGTCGCGGCGGCCGGCGAACACGGTCATCTCCACGCCTCGCTCGTGCAGCCGGTCGTCGACCAGGGCGGCGAGTTGCTGCTGGAACGTCGTGGCGCCGTGGTCGCCGTCATGGATCAGCGACAGCACGCCCGGGCCAGCGACGACCTGGCTGTCGGCGATCGGGACCTCGGCGACCGCGGTGGGCATCACCCTGCCGCCGCAGGAGTCGGGATTGCGGTCGATCGCCGCGATGATGTCCTCGGCGAGCCCGTCAGGCGTCTGGCCCGGCGGTATCGGCTGGGCGCCGGCTGCGCTGCGATGTTCGGTGATGACGGCCGTGTCGGTGGTGGCGAAGGCCTCGCTGCCGAACATCCAGCCGGGGCCGATCGACGCCGGCCAGGGATCGTCGGCTCGGCCGGTGTGCGGCCACCGTCCGGCGTAGAGGGTGACGCGGGTATCGTGGCGGACCAGGTCGGCGAAGACCCCCGTCGCCGCAGGTTCCTCGCCGTCGCGGTGAGGCTGATCAGGTGCGGCTGGTATGCCTCGTTGAAGGCGCGGCGTAGATCCTGAAGCAGGCCGGCGTCGATCTCGGCGCCGAGTACCGGTCGGCACAGGCGCCGGCACTGGGCCCACAGACTGTTGTCGTCGGGTGCGGGTTGCTGCGACTGCTTGGTGAGCTCGCCGAGCTTGCTGACCTTCTGCTCCAGCTCGCGCCATGTGGTCTGGTCGACGGACATGACCTCACTTCCTCAGGTAGAGCGGGCGCCCCCGCAGCTGCGTAGGCCGGGTTTCCGGGTTCAGGTGGGTTGTCGGGTGTTGGCGGCGTGGGCGTGGGAAGGTGCCTGGACGTTGAACGGCGACACCTGCCGAGTCACGCCAGGGCCGTCCAGTCCGATCGCGACCGCCCGCACGGTGTACAGGTCCTCGCCGGGGGTGCTATCGCCCAGCTTGCTGATGGTGGTTGTAGGTGCGGCCGTCGGCAAACCTGCCGGCCCAAGCCGGTAGGCACCAATTGAGAATGCGGTCGCGGCGAAGGTTGCTGTTCTGCGTGAGCAACCGCACCGGACGGACCGAAAGACGTTCCGCAGCGGACAAGGTCTGCTCCACCGTCGCACCTTCCTCGTCGTGTCGTTTGCGATAGCACTGTGCTGGAAAGGAACCGGGAATGAGGAAGTGCCCGGCCCGCGAAGAATGCGGACCGGGCACTTCGGAGATATCGTCCGGTATTGCCTTGGCCGGCCGCGTTCAGGACTGGCGCGACGCGCCCTCTCCGGGCAAGTGAATGGAGAGAATGAAGTCGCATTCGATGGTGTGGCCGTCGCTGAATACGAGCTGCCCGGCGTGCCGGTGGATGAGCAAACCGTCAGCCTGGGTCACGAACTCGTCGTCGGGGATCCCGGAGAACACCGTGGCGGCCTGCCCGGGGGCGCGATGCGGTTCGGTGAGGCGGTCGTCGACCAGGTCGGCCAGATGCCGCTGGAAGCGTGGTGCCCGGCGCGACCGGCATCGAGGTGAGCGTGTCGGTGCGCCCGACGGTGAGCAGGTCGGTGTGGGCGAGCACGCTGGTTCCGGTGATCCAGCCCGGGCCCGCCTCGACCGGCCAGGGATCGTCGGCGCTGCCGTCGTGCGGCCACCGGCCCGCCACCAGCGCGCGGCGGTGGTCGCGGGCCACGGTCTCGGCGTAGAAGCCCAGGGTGCGCAGCCGGCGCAGGGTGACGGTGAGATCCACGAGGGCCGGCTGGTAGCCGTGGTTGAACGCCACGCGGAAGGCCCGCAGTAGATCAGGATCGTGCTGTTCGCCGAGTTCGCTGCGCCTTAGCTGCCGGCAGTGCTCCCACAGTTCGGCGTCGGTGGCCGCAGGTCGGTTGTCGCGCTTGAGTAGCGCGCCGACCACGCTGAGCTTCTGCTCGATCTCGTGGCGGGTGATCGGGTCGAGATCCATGAGGACTCCCTTGGATGCGAAAGGAAGACCGTGGGGTGCCGCAGCGCGACGGCGGCGGCACCCCACGGGAGGGGAAGAGATCAGCTGCGCCTACGCGTCGGCCGACGTCCGGGTTGTCGGTGCCGGACCGCAACAGCCGCAGCGGCCACGCGCCTGGCGGTCGCGCGATGGCGCCGAAACCGGCCAACCGGGCGGCCAGGACGTGAAGAAGCCGCCGGTTGGGTCGGCGTCGCTCACGCCGCGAGGCCGTATCCGTACACCTCATCGGCCGGCACAACGGCGTTCCACAGCGGCTCGAACGCGCGCCGCTGCTTGTCCGTCACGCCGTCCAAGGTGGCGACCAGCAGATGTTCTGTACGGGGGGTCGTGTCGCGGACGGGCCGGAGCCAGACGCGGTGGATGCCGTACTCGTCGACGGTCACCGGGCCGCACGCGGCGAGCGCCGCCTGCATCTGGGCGAGGCTGCCCCGGGCCAGGGTGCGGACCGACCGCATCACCGTCGTCGTGCCGGTGAAGACCCGCCGCACGTCGATCAGCGCCCACCCGGCGGTCGCCGTCGACCCACGCCCGCCACTCGTGCTGCTCGGCGCTCGCGGCGTCACGGCAGATCAGCACCCGCCACGGGCCACCGGTTCTCGGTGACGATCTCGACCGGATCCGCTGTCACCGCAGGGTCCCCGCCTGCGACCGGCCGACCGCCACCGCGAGCGACCGCGGCCCGGATCCCTGGGGCCGGCGTGCGGTTTCGGATAGGCGCGCGCGGTCAGGGCGATGTGGGTGCGCCCGCGATTACGCGGCCCGCCGACCGTGATCAGGTAGCGGTGGTTGCCCGGGTGCCGGACCTTGGTCGCGCCGATCGCGGCCAGCGCCGCGGTCAGCCACACCGCGGGATGCTGCGTCCGCCCGGGCGGTGGCGCACCGAGTCCGAGGAGCCGGTCGATCACTCCCTTGGCACCCCGGTCACCGGCGAGCAGCTTGGATACCGCCCGGGCGCTCAATACGGTCGCGTCGGGCAGCATGATTAGCGTCCGGGCCGTGGTCAGACCCGTGTAGAGGGCCGAGCACGCCTGGTACACGCAGCCGTAATGACCGGGCTTGATCAAGATCAGGCCGGCCGGGGTCTGCCGGTAGCGGGGTTGCGGATCGGCGTGGGCTACTACGCCGCGAAGCCCGAGCTCTGCGGCCTGACGGAGGGCCTGGGTGACGAAATGGCTCTCTCCGTTCGCAGCGACGTCGTCGAGCAGGATGAGCCTGGACAACTCCAGGCTCTGCCGGTACGGCTCCAGGTGCGGGAAGGGCCGGGTCAGCACCGCAGGGTGCATCGGCACACCGAGCACCAGTACGCCGCGTAGGGTGCCGTCCTCGAGGTCGAGCATGCCGTAGCGCAGCCGCGCGGCCGGCCAACTTGCCGCGTAGTGGTGTTCCAGGGTGAATGCTTTGGCGGGCTGCTCGGGCAGGGCGACGACGCGGTAGCGGTGCCGGTCGAAGCCGCCGTCACGGCGGCGGATCCAGGACGGGGTGCCGTGCCGCCACCGCTGGCACGCCCCGGCGGTGTGCGGCATCCTCCGGGAGTTCACGCTCTTCCCCGGGCGAGGTCCTTCGCTGTGGTGAGCAGGCTGCGGTAGAGGCGGTCGGCGGTTTCGGCGATCGTGGCCAGCACGAGCCCGGCGATGTCGTCGGTGGCGGCGAAGGAGTCGGCGGGCAGTTGGCTGGAGGCCAGGGTGAACCGGTCGGCGACGGTGACCAGGACGAGGAAACCGCCGACGGTCGTCGCTTCAATGCGCACGGGGGTGATCGGTGCGGTGAACGTGAGGATGCCCGCGGTCCGGCAGCAGTCGATGAACTCGGTCGCGGCGTAGCCGAAATCGTGGTAGCGCATGTTTAGCATCTCGTGGGCGTCCTGCAGCCACTCGATGTTGTTGTCGGTGCTGTCGTCGGGAAGCCGCGACAGGGCGGTGAGGTCGGCGAGCCGGCCGGCTGGCAGCGGCCGACTGCGCTGCCACAGCAGGGCGGTGTGCCGAAGGAATCCGAGGGGCATGGGGTTCTCCAGAAGCGAATCCAGGGACGCTCGCCCGGCGGTTGGACGCCCCTGCGGGGTTCGGGAATGGTGATGGCGTGCCCGGACCGGGAATGACGGCCGTTGGGGCAGCGGGCTCAGGAGCGTTGGCGACCGTGTGTTGGGTCGAGACCGTGTCCGTCTTGTCGCGGGTACGGACCGCAGGCGGCGGCTGCAGCCCGGGGGCTACTGGCCAGTGCGGCGTGTGTCGCGTGCCTGCCGTCGCGGGCACGCCGGATGCGGGTACACCATGCCGGGCTGGTAGACGGTGACGCCGCTGCCCTTCTTCGCGTGGTAGAGCGCGATGTCGGCGTGGGCCAGGGCACCCGCCCACGCCCGGCCGGCTGGCGCGGAGGCAACCCCGGCGCTGGGCCACACCTGCAGCGGCCCGATCGGCAAAGGGTCGATGGTGATGACGGCGGCCGCTTCGATGGCGGCTGCTTCGGCGACGGCCTGGCTGTCGGTAGGGATCACGAGGGCGAACTCGTCGCCGCCGAGACGACCGGCCCAGCCATCGAGCCGAGCCGCCAGGTCCGCGAGCCGCGCACCGAGGGCGGCCAGGACCCGATCACCGGTGGGGTGGCCGTGCCAGTCGTTAACGGACTTGAACGCGTTGAGGTCGACCAGAACAAGGAACCGGCTCCGGTCGGCCGCGGCCGTGTAGGCGTCTTCGATTCCGGCACGGTTCAGCACACCGGTGAGCCGATCCTGCCAGGCCAGACGAGACAGGATGACGATCTGTTCACGGAGTTGGCGGATCACCGCAGCGGCGCTGATCCAGCCAGCTGCGGTGGCGATGGCAGTGCAGGCCGCTCCGGCCGCCACCACGTGGATCCAGGACATCAGGCTGCCCTCCAACGGCAGAAAGCCCGATGCCCGCGGCTGGTCAGGCCGCGGCGCCTCGGGACGACGGGATAGGGGGAGACCGACAAGCGCGTTTCTGCCTACGCGAATCATCGATGTGAGCAGGCTGCGCCCGTCCGGGAGTGCTCTGGCCGGTCAGGCCGCGGCGGCGGCCAGATGCAGTGCCTGCCCTGCGGTGGGTTCCATCCGGTGGGCGGTGTCCGCGTCCGGGATGCTGCGCGCGTACGAGGTGACGGCTTGCATGATTCCGCCGGCGGAGAGGTCACCGCCTTGGATGAGGTGCGCGAGGATGCCCTGCTGCTGCTCCTCGGTGTAGCGCAGCCGCTGGCGCCACGATCTTGAGCGCGATGTCGTTCATGGCGTAGGTGCCGGCGGTCATCGTGACCCCGTCGTCGCCTAGCTGCGGCGTGGTTCCGGAGATGACGAGGTTGCCGTCGACGCATTCCAGCGCACCGGCGCCGGCGATGACGTCCACCGCTCGCGCCTTCTGCTCGGTCAACATGCGCGCCATGGTGTTGAGATCGATGTGCCGGTTCGGGGCGACGGTGACAGCGGGTGAACCATGAGGAACGTCCTCCGCGAAGGTGCGGGCCGCCGCATATGCGGCGGCCAACGGGACGCGCCCGCCACCGGTGACCGAAGCGGCCGGCCGGGGCGAGCGCGTGCTGGCCCGCAGGCGCCCGGCACGGTCCGGAACCGCCGGGCGCAAGGCATGGGGCGAGAAGATCTGTGGCCGAAGGCCAAGATGTTCTCGGACCGCCTTGCACCCGGCCCGGGCCGTGCCAGCGTGCCTGGCCAGCACCGCCGCCTTGCCGGACTCCCCCGGGACAGCCGCGCGGGCTACGCCACCGCCAACCTCAAGCACGTCGCGCCGGACCGCGGGAAACGACGCCGGTCAATAGCTGGTGGCAAGACCTGGCGTCGCGCCGGGTCTGACTTCCGCTGCCGCGGCAGGTCCTATCCCTGCCGGCCAGTGGTGGCGAGACGTGCCGGGGCACGGCGGCAGGGTTTCCCATACGGACTGTGGTGGCATTGACCGGTTGTCCTTCGGGTCACACGGTTGATCAGATCCTCGACCCCGGCGCCAGGCTCACCGGATCGCCCAGGGCTGAACAGAACCTCGTCCCCGCAAGCGACGAATTGTGCAGCAGACCAAGAGTTCCCGGTGGCCCAGTGGCTGGCACCACCGACGGGCTTACTGCTGCCGTCCCATGTAGAACTCGACAGCGGTAGCAACCACATCCTGGTCGGGGCGGTCGAGTCCGCGGAGATCCCCGACGGTCCAAGCGAGCCGCAGAATCCGCCCATAGCCCCTCGTGCCGATCGCGCCCACGTCGAGCAGCCGCCTGATGCTGCCCGTGACAGGCGGCGGCAAACGGAACGGTGAACGTCGCAGCGCGGCGAGCGGGATGTCGCCACTGACCTGATAGCCGTCAGCAGCCCAGCGCTGGGCGGCCGCCGCCCTAGCCACCGCGACCCGCGCCGCGATCGTCGCGGATGTTTCAGCGGACTTCTCAGCGACGACTTGTACGGGATCGTCAAGATCCAGGGTGATGTCGATACTGTCGGCCACCGTACCCAGCCGGTTACGGTAGGCGCGGCGCGACCGCTGCACATGCGTCGCCGCGGGCGTGCACGGTAAGGCACGGACACGGGCGACAGGACAACACCAGCTGGAACCCGGCAGGGTAGGTGACAGCAGCGCGGGCCCGAGCGAGCTGCACCACGCCCGCATCCAAGGGCTGGCGCAGAGCCTGCAGAACCCTGGGATCGAACTCAGGCGCGTCGTCCAACAGCAGCACGCCACGATGCGCCAGGGGTGACCGTGCCCGGCATGCGGCCACCGGTGAACGGCCTGGCCGGAGGAGTGCAGCTCTGTCCCGCTACATTCTGACAGCGGCCGTGGCGGGGATGGTGCAGGCCGGAGCGCCGTACTCCAGCTGGATCTCCCCGTCACGGATCATGCGGACTGTCTTGGCGCGGACGCGAGCGTGCCCGCCGGGGGTGCGGATGACAGAAGGCCTGCCGTCGGTGTCGGGGATCCGCCCGGCCCGCGCCCAGCGGGTGACCGTCTTGGGGTCCACGCGGAATATCCTGGCGACCTCGCGCGGGGTGAGCATGTCATCGTCGTCGTACTTCCAGTCACTCATCGTGACAACTTCCTCTCTGATCGGGCTTGTGGCGCTGTGGGTCAGCCAGCGGCGATGCGAACGAGTTGGTCGGTCAGCCAGTCCCGCCCGCTGGGTAGGGCAATGACGTAGGACGCATGGATCCGGGCGGCGTGGCTGAAGGTTTGCGGACCGGCGACCTCGAGGGCGGCCACGACGACGAAACCGCCGCAGTAGAAGGGGTTGCGGACACGGCCGACAAGGTCCGCGCCGATGATGACCATCGGACGGCGACGGGCGTTGCGTCGGCCTTCCGGAACGGACCCAGTGAACTCGAATTCGTATCCGGCTTGCTGTTCCACCTGGTGCAGTTCCTGGCGCAGCCAGTGGCTGGAGGTGACGACGACGGACACGAGCCAAACGCGCTTACCGGCCACGGGTCAGCCCCGAGTTTCGACGTCGGCCGGCGGATCGGTGTCGGCGAATGCCCGCTCGACGTCCGCTGGGCTGATTCCCGCGCGCACCGCTTCCAGGATCACCTCGGCAAGGCCACAGGACGGGTCGACGTGCAGGGCACGCTCGGCGGCCAGAGCGGCGATCATGCCGTCACCGAACTGCCACGCGGTGACGGCGAGCAGGGTGGCCGGTGCCGGCACGAGCGGTTCCGGGGCGCGGCGGGTGATCTCGGTCCAGAACGCGAGGTGCTGGTTGTCCGGCTCGGCGTGGTCGATGGCGAGGTCCGACACCGAGGGCCGTGCCAGCAAGACGACGAGCCAGGCAACCTCATCGTCGCCAAGCGAGGTGCCGGTGACGTGCTGACTGACGGCGTCGGCGATGGCCGTGGCTGCGGTCTCGTCCACGGCGTCATCGTGGATCAGCGGTTGCAGGCGGGCCGTTGCCCGGGTGACGGCCTGCCGCATCGCTTCGCTGGAGGCGGTGTCGGCCGGGGCGAGCAGTGCGGCCTTGGCCGCCCGGTTCGGCAGGGCCACCGCGCCGGCGAGCGTCGCCTCGGCCACGACCGGCGACGACGTGGGGGCGAAGGGTGTGCCCTCTGGCGGACAGCCACGGTGGTCGCAGTCGAGGTGGAAGATGCGGCGGTCGGCCACCCGCAGGAGCTGTCGCACGGCAAGCCTGCTGGTGGTGAACACGTCGGCGACCGCGCGCAGCGCCGGGTCGACGTGGTCGGCGGCGCCGTAGCCGACGAGGACGATCTCGGCGTTCGGGTGCGCCTGCCGCGTCACGTCGACGAGTTCGCCGCTCAGGTCGAGCAGGACGTCGCCGCAGGTGTCCGGGCCGGGCAGGTCCGTGCGGGCGGCGAACACGGCACGGTTGTCCGCGAAGGCGAGTACGACGACGCTGCCGTCGTCGGGCCGGAATCCGATCAGGTAGGGCACTGCGGTGACAAGGTCGGCGTCGGTGCGGATCCGCAGTTTGGGAAAGGACACGAGGAATCTCCTTGAGAAGAAAGGTTTCGAGACAGGTGAGTGCCGGCAGCCGGCGACCGGGCTGAGCTGCTCGGCGGGCCAGAGGACGCCGTGGTGGCGGGCTCTGCGGTGGCGGGCGCATACCGTCGAGGGTCTGCGCCCGCTTCCGGTGTCGTGCGCGAATGGTCATGCGGCGAGCACCACGTCGAAGGCCCGCTTCTTGGTGGCGGTCACCTTGGCGTCGATGAGGACGTTGTTGGCGCGGTGGAAGTCGCTGCGGGCGGCGTCCGGGGGGCAGGGTGCGCACCAGCCGGTACAGCGTTGGACTGTCGGGATAGCGGCGGTAGAAAGTCCAGCTGAGCGGCGCGAGCGCCGGCTCGCTGTAGGGGCGGCTTTGCAGCCGGTGCACGGACGCGATGACGTGGTTGAGGAAGTACGCGGGCAAGGTGAACGTCCGCATGGCGGCGATGCGGCCGGTGTCCGCGCGTACCAGGAACGTCGTCATCCTCGTGTGTGCCGCGTGGTATCGGCTGAAGATGTGGCAGACGCCGCGGCCCAGAGGGCGCGCAACGAGGGCGGATCGTTACGGCGGCGACCGCGTGCTGGCCCCCAGGCGCCGGGCCGGCCCGGGACCGCCGGGCGGCAAGGCACCAGGGACGAGAAGATCTCTGGCCGAAGGCCAAGATGTTCTGTCCCGCCTTGCGCCCGGCCCCGGGCCGAGCCACCGTGCCTGGCCAGCACCGGACGCGGTGGCGGTCCCGCAGCCGCGGGCCGTGCCGGGCGTGGTAGAGCACGATTTTCGCGGCCCGGAAGTGCCGGTCCGTGGGCGCGGCGAGCGTCGGACGGGTGGCGCCGATGACCGCTGATACGGGCACCGGCGCCGCAACGTCGGGTACCACCGCCGCCAGCGCGAGCGCGTATTCGCCGTCGTGTACCGCCTTGAGTAGGGTCCGGTCAGCGCGATTGAGCAGCATCAGGGCGAACTCGGTGCGGCCGGTGATCAGGACCGGGCCGAGGCGGCGCGCGCGGTGCGGCCGATCAGGCGTCGCTGCCGGTTGGTTCGGCTGGGCCCGGGCGGAGCGATGGTGAACTGCCGCCAGTGATCGCCGGCCCACCCGTGCCAGTCGTCGCGGCCGGCGTCCATGGCCGCCTGTGCGGCGCGCTGCCACGCCGCGTAGCGGTACAAGTCCTCCGGCCCGGACCAGTCGTCAGGTCCCGGTCTGGCGTTCAAGTAGGCGGCGGCCTCGTGGACGCTGGTGTCGTCGTGCCAGTCGGTGGACCGCTGGGCCAGGTTGTACCGGGCGCGCGCTTCCACCTGTTCCCAGCTGTCAGCGGCAATGCCGCTGTAGGAGACCCGGCCGTCGGGGTCGACGACGCGTTCGGTCCACGTCATCGCGTGGTCGCCGTCGCCCAGTTCCAGCGACAGCACGGCGGTGTAGCCGCGAAATGACAAGACGGTCGGCGTCCGGTAGTGGATGAGGAACTCCCGTAGGCCTTCGGCGAGGGCGTCGGCGGCCGTTTTCTCGAAGGCGCCGTCGGCGCGCCAGTGTCCGGCCTCGACGGTCCAGCGCTGACGTCGCCCGGCCGGGCGCGCGGCGGTGGCGCGAAGCCGGATCCGGACGGTGCAGTCGCGGACAATCTGATCTCCAGACATCGCTACTGCCCGTCCTCTCGGGCCTGTTGTGTTATCTGGCAGGGCGGTCGCACGATCGAAGCGCGGGTGTCGGGCCCGTCGAGACCGGCGATCGCGGCCGCCGCGCGAGGGTTGCCGCGATCGCCGGCCACGCGAAGGGCGTCCAGCACCGTGGACGCGCTGGTGACCAGCTGGGCAGTCCCGTCGGCGATCAGTTGGTGACAGCCGGCCCAGGTGCCGGTGGTGACCGATCCCGGCACGGCCAGGACCAGCCAACCGGCGTTGTGCGCCGCCCAGGCCGCTCGCAAGGCCTGGCTGGTCGCCGAGGCTTCAACCAGTACCGTCGCCGCGCTGAGGGTGCCGAGCATGGCGTCCCGGAAGTCCCAGCGGGAGCGGCTCGGCCGACAGCCCGGAGGGAACGGGCTGATCAACGCACCGCGGTTGACTGCCCGGCCAGCGAGGTTCCTCAGCGCCCGATCCGCCGGTTGGTCCAGCCCGGCCGGTGACACCAGGACCGGCGACGCCACGCCGGTGTCGAACGCTGCCGCGGCCGCAGCGGCGTCAATGCCTGCCGACAGGCCGGTCACGATCGTCCAACCCTCTGCGGCAAGCGGGCCCGCCAACTCGGCGGTGACCTGCCTACCCTCGTCCGTGCATGCTATTGCGCCGGTGATCGTGATCGCCTTACCTAGCAGCGCGGCGACGTCGGGGTCGCCGCACACCCATAGGCAGGGCAACGCGTTGATGCCGGTCTGTGTTGGCCAGCCCCGGTCACCTCGGATCAGCAGGGTGATGCTCTGCTCCTCGGCGCGTTGACGCAGCGATCGGCCAAGCCGCCGAAGCTCGGCGGCGCGTGGTCCGGCACCGGCGGCGCGTAGCGCCCAGGCCCGATACGAGGCCTCGCCGGCAGGAGCCGGGCGGTACATCGGTGGTACGTCTGTTGGACGAGCTGGTCGCGGTCGGCCGACGTAGTACGACATGGCCGCCAACACGTCACGGAGATCATCATCGGCAGACACAGGGAAACCTCCGAACCTTGGCACAGGGTTCCCGGTGAGGCGCCGAGTAGGGGCCCCGCCGGGTGGGACGGCACGACCCGGCCCACCCGGGCACAGGCGGGCGCAAGCCCCGGCTTCGGCGGCTATGCCCGCCGCTGATTCGGGCCCGGCACGGTGCTCGCGTCCGCGACGCCGGGCGGCTTGCGTCTGTCACCGCCCGGGTGGGACCGTGACCGGCCCCAACCCGCGCGGGAACCAGCGCGGCATCACCGGGCTCCTCGGACTCGACAGGACCGGAACAACTTTGCCGGTACGTTCGGGCGGCCGCCGGTGCCGTCTGCTCGCGATGCAGCCGGGCCCTGCTAGTGACGCGCTCCGATCCGAGCGGTCGATTCCGCGGCCGGTAGATGCTCGGCCGACGCGGTCAGCACGGCACGGCCTGGGATGCTGCCCCGCGCATGAACCGCGCCCGGACCGAGAACCGGAGGTTGCATGAGACTAGATGCTGGATGACTATAGGTATATGGCTGAGATGGTGTTGCTGGGGATCAATGAGCTGAGGGGCAGGTTGGGGGGTGTGAGCCGGCAACGCGTCGACCAGGTGACTCGTCGCGCTGACTTTCCGCGTCCCTGCGCCGAGCTGGCGCAGGGCCGGATCTGGCTTGGTGAAGATGTCGAGCGGTGGTTCGAGCAACGCAGGGCCCGCAAGTGAGGGGGCTGGGGTTACGCACGGCGTGCCTCGCGGTGCGCGCCGTGGCGAGAGCGCGGGACTGCCTTTCGCCGGATGCATCCGATTCGGATGATCTCCATGACGGGTGAGGTCGTGCTCATCGTCGCCGGCGGCGGTCGGTGGCCGCGATCGTTGCGGCCGACAGAATCTCCGGCGGCATTCAACCAGCCCTACGTGCACCCGCCGGCGTGGTTAGAACAATCGGAGTCCACCGTGAGGCGGGAACGCCCGGCCGCAGCCGGCATCGGGTTCCTGGCCGCCGGCGTGATCTTCGGTGCGAGCGCCGCTCTCGGCGACCTAGCGGTGCGCCGGTTACTGCACCACATGGGCAAGCGGGCGCCCTTTCATCACAATCGTGGATCCATCTGAACCCTACGGGGATTCACCTCGGACCGGCCAGACACCAGATCGCCGCAGCCATCGGGTCATATCACCGCACCTCGCCTGTGGCCATGCCGGCCTCGTCGGACACCGCCACCTGCCGCAGGTCGGCCACCAGATCGTCCGGCCTGGACAACTGGTGGTGCAGGCGGGCGATCGCCGACACATCCCGACACGACCGCCACCGGCACACCTCGCACACCCACCGGATTGTTGCCCACCGCGGCTTCAGCTGCGGCTGATACACCGGACAAACAAGACATGACACAGACGCTGACGAAATAGGCATCCACTGACGATCATGCGCGCGTCGGACACACCTGGCCGCCCACCTAGCAGCGGAAGCCGCGATCCTCCGAACACTCCAAGCCAGCCCAGGGGACAAGAACCGGCAGGGAAGCGCTGCCACCTCCTGATCTCGTGCGGTGATGGCGTGAATCAATCAGGTAGGAACGGCGTGACCCAAAATCTATTCACCTATGTAAGATCATTCTGCACGAATCGCACTACTAATCCGGCACAATTCCTGAGTGGCGCGAGGCGGAGTTTCGGGGGTAGCCGGCATGGGGGAGTTGACCGACCGCCTGGAACGGCTGGTGGTTGAGGCGTCGTCGCCTGACGACATGATCAAGGTGACCGCGCAGGGCAGATACGAGATCCGGGTGCAATTCCAGCGCGGCGCCTACTACGGCTACACCGACCGCGAGATAGCTCGGCAGCTTGCCGCGGTCGCGAGTCTGGTGTGGGCCCGCTATCGGCGGGAGTACACCGAGATCGTGGCCGCGTTCCGTGATGACCCCGACGCGGCCGGCGAGGACGAGCCACGGGATCGTGTCTTCCAGGAGCGGCTGGAGCAGATGACGGTGACCGGGGCGTCGGAGTCCGGGCGGATCTCGCTGCGCAGCCGGGCGCTGGTGCGCTGGGAGGTCACCATCGCTGACGGGACGGTGCGATCGCTGAGTCAGCAGGAGTTCCTGGCGGAACTCTCGACGGCGCTCGCCGCGGTGTTCGATGACTACCGGGCACAGCTGATCATATTGACCGACGAGATCTACGACATTGGTGTGCCGGACTCGTTCCGGCGGGCCGTTGCCGGCCGTAAATGAGCTATGGGGAGTGGACACTGTGACGGAGCCCGGCAGATCCGCGCTCAAGCCGGGGCACTGGGTGCTGATCGGTC